>OGIG01000030.1_pt1 | contig 129085 bp, 134 predicted proteins | sample 1571601 | NCBI WGS metagenome assembly OGIG01 (sample SAMEA2581953, study PRJEB24529) | metagenome | biome: Human gut stool | place: China | collected 2011 | reverse complement strand
GGGAGGCATACGGAATGTTTGCGGTTAACGGCATTTTATTTAATCATGAGTCCGAACGCCGCGGAGAAAATTTTGTTACCAGAAAAATCACGCTGGCAGCAGGGCGGATTGCTGAAGGTCTGCAGGATCATCTGGAGCTGGGAAATATGGATTCTTTACGCGACTGGGGTTACGCAAAGGACTATGTGGAATGCATGTGGCTGATTATGCAGCAGGATAAGCCGGATGATTTTGTAATTGCAACGGGTGTGCAGCATACGGTTCGTGATTTTACGGAAAAGGCTTTTGCAGCAAACGGCATTACCATCCGTTGGGAGGGCACCGGGCTTGAAGAAAAGGGTTACGATGCCGCTACCGGTAAAATGCTCGTATGTGTAAATCCGGCATGGTTCCGGCCCACCGATGTGGATAACCTCTGGGGCGACCCGACCAAGGCAAAAACGGTTCTGGGATGGAATCCCCAGAAGACCGGCTACGAGGAACTGGTGAAGATTATGGCGGAACATGACAGAAAACTTGCAAAAAGAGAAAAGGTTCTGCGTGACAGTGAAAGGTGCGATTAGTGAAATGATGGATAAAAATGCAAAAATATATGTGGCGGGCCACAGAGGAATGGTTGGCTCCGCTATTGTAAGAGAGCTGGAAAGACAGGGTTACACCAACATTGTGACCCGGACGCATAAGGAGTTAAATCTTTGCAGACAGGATGATGTAGAAAAGTTTTTTGCACAGGAAAAGCCGGAATATGTTTTCCTGGCAGCAGCCAAGGTGGGCGGTATTGTGGCAAACGAAGAGGCACTGGCGGATTTTATGTATGACAATATGACACTGGAAATGAACGTCATTCATTCCGCATGGCAGAACGGCTGCAAAAAACTGGAATTCTTAGGCTCCTCCTGTATTTATCCCCGCATGGCGCCGCAGCCCATGAAGGAAAACTGCCTGCTCACCGGTGAACTGGAAAAAACAAATGAAGCATATGCGCTGGCGAAAATCAGCGGTCTGAAATACTGTGAATTTCTGAACAGACAGTACGGTACGGATTATATCAGTGTCATGCCGACCAACCTTTACGGTCCCAATGACAACTATCATCCGACGCACAGTCATGTACTGCCGGCGCTGATTCGCCGTTTCCACGAAGCAAAGGTAAACGGAGTAACGGAAGTGACCTGTTGGGGAGACGGTTCTCCGCTGCGCGAATTTTTGTATGTGGACGATCTGGCAAACCTGTGCGTATTTTTAATGAACCATTATTCCGGCAATGAAACCGTAAATGCGGGAACCGGCAAGGAGCTTACCATTAAGGAACTGACGGAAATGGTAGCGGAGGTCATCGGCTATACGGGCAAAATCAAGTGGGATACCACAAAGCCGAACGGCACACCCCGCAAGCTTCTGGATGTTTCCAAGGCAGCCGATTTAGGCTGGACTTACAAAACAGAGTTAAAGGACGGTATTCGCCTGGCGTATGAGGATTTCTTAAACAATCCCATGCGTGCGGAAAGGTAGGCAGTATGAATATTATTTTATTGTCAGGCGGTTCCGGTCAGCGGCTCTGGCCGTTGTCCAATGATATCCGTTCCAAACAGTTCATTAAAATTTTCCACAACCCTTCGGGGGATGCGGAGTCCATGGTGCAGCGGGTATACCGCCAGATAAAGGAAGTGGACAGTGAGGCAACGGTCACTATTGCAACTTCCAAGACGCAGGTTTCCTCCATTCACAACCAGCTGGGACCGGGTGTGGGAATCAGTGTGGAGCCCTGCAGAAAGGACACCTTTCCGGCGATTGCTCTGGCAGCAGCTTATTTAAGGGATGAAAAGGGGGTGCCGGAAGAAGAAGCGGTGGTTATCTGCCCGGTTGACCCTTATGTGGAAAATGACTATTTTCTTGCTATAGAAAAACTGGCTTCTCTTGCGGCGGACAGCGGCGCCAACCTGCTTTTAATGGGCATGGAACCTACCTATCCCAGTGAAAAATACGGTTATATTATTCCGGAGTCCAAGGATGCGGTGAGCAGGGTTTCCATGTTTAAGGAAAAACCGGACAAGGAAACGGCAGCCGCATATATTGCAAAAGGGGCTCTCTGGAATGGGGGTGTATTTGCCCTGCGTCTGGGATATGTTTTAAAACGCGCACATGAACTGATTGACTTTACGGACTATCAGGATTTATATAATAAGTATGACTCTTTGCAGAAGATCAGCTTTGACTATGCGGTAGTGGAGCATGAACCTGCCATTGAGGTGATGCGTTTTGCGGGAACCTGGAAGGATCTGGGTACCTGGAATACCCTGACGGAAGCCATGGACACGCAGGCGGTTGGAGAGGCTCTGTTTAATGAGAAATGCAGAAATGTGCATGTAGTGAATGAACTGAATGTGCCCATTCTTTGTATGGGACTTGAAGATGTGGTGGTTTCGGCAAGCCCTGACGGCATTTTAGTTTCCGACAAGGAACAGTCGAGCTACATCAAACCTTTTGTGGACAGCCTGGACCACAGGGTTATGTTTGCAGAAAAATCCTGGGGCAGCTTCCGGGTGCTGGATGTGGGTAAGGAAAGCCTGACCATTAAAGTAACCCTAAATCCGGGACACAGCATGAATTACCACAGCCATGACCACCGGGATGAGGTGTGGACAGTCATTCAGGGTACCGGTCGTGCGATTATCGGTATTAAGGAGCAGGTAGTTGGTGTAGGTGATGTGATTACCATGCCCGCCGGCAGCAGGCATACCATCATTGCGGAAACGGAGCTGCAGCTTATCGAGGTACAGATCGGTAAGGACATCAGCGTCCATGACAAGCACAAGCATGAGCTGGAGAGAGTCTGAGTTTCAACTGTATGCATCATGGAACGGAAAAAGCGTAGTGGCTTTTTTTCCCTGTCTGATAAATTAAGGATAGCAGTATGACAAAAATGTTCCCTTTCATCGTCAAGGATATGAAAAATGTGTTAATCTATCTGCCGCAGGCACTTTGTGCGTGCGGCATTTATGCTGTCTGTTATGGACTGGTGACTCTGATCACAGGTATGCTTGCAAGAAGATTACAGAAAAATGGGCAGCAGCCGACTGAGGAAAACGGCGGTCTGCCGGAGAGAGCGGCATTGTCAGAACGGCTGAATCTGTGGTTAAAAAATGCCGGACATTTTCTTGGAAGCAATCTGTTTGTTATTTATCTGTGGATGCTTGTCATGATTGTGTTTTTCTGCAGAGAACCGGGCTCCCGTATGGGGACCGATTTTCGGTTTATGGGAACATGGGGAACAACCATGCAGAATCACGCCTGGGTCATTGAAAACATCTTTTTATTCCTGCCCTTTGGTTTTTTATTCCCGGTCTGGCTTCCGAAAAAGAAAACCGCATGGACGATACCGGTCGGATTTTTATGCAGTGTGGCTATAGAGTATTGCCAGCTCCGCACGGGACGGGGATTTTGTCAGCTGGATGATGTTATCATGAATACACTGGGAGCGGGTATCGGCTTTCTGTACATATAATATGTAATATGCATAATGCAAGAAATAGATGTTGAGTATAATGTATAGGGAGAGAATTCATGACAGCTTTTAGTTGGACAGTAGGGATTATCCTGTTTGTGCTGTTTAATTTTTTACTATATTGTTGTGTCAGGGTCAGTGCTGTTTCCAATAAGGTTGTGGAGCAACTCAAGGAAAATCAAAAGCAGATGGACACGGATGCGGAAAATCAGGGTGAACAGACGAAAGAGGCCGGGTTTCAAAACCGGAATGATAATAAGTAATTGTTAAAAATGCATAATTTTTACAGGACAGGGCATAACAAGCAGGTGAAGAACTTTCTTGTTATGCCCTGTTTGTGTGTTTATTCTTTATCGTGAAGCAAAGGCAGGGATTTTGGAGGATGAGTTATGGCGGGAACAGTCTGCTATCTTAAATTAAACCGTAATGTGGAGGTTATGGAGGACTCGGTATTCCTAAAGGATGTGGGGAGTGTTTACTGTGCGGACAAACTGGTGACGGCGAAAGTAAAAAGCATGAAACTACATCATTTTGAAAAGGGACAGGGCAGCCGGTGTGTTATCAGTGTGCTGAAGATTACCGAAATGATTGAGGAGCTTTGTCCGCAGGTGACGGTGCAGAGTGTGGGAGAAACCGATGTTGTGGCGGAATGGGTGCAGGTTTCCATACACAAAAAGGCAAAGGAGTTTTGGAAAATTCTGCTGGTTTCCGTCATCAGTTTTTTCGGCACCGCATTCACCATCATGGCGTACCACAACGACATCGGCATAGCGAATGTGTTTTCCCAAATTCACCGTATTGTAATGGGAACGGAACCGACGGGCATTTCGGTACTGGAGGTTTCCTATTCGATAGGGCTGTCCTTAGGAATTATCGTATTCTTTAACCATGTGGGGAAAAGGCGTATTACCACGGACCCGACCCCCATTGAAGTGGAAATGCGCAAGTACGAAGCCGACGTAAATACCACTTTAGTGGACACGGCGGACAGGGAGGGCAGAACCATCGATGTGGGGTAGCATATTTTTAGTAGTGTTCGGAACAAGCTTTGGGCTTTTGGCGGCAGCGGGTGTTTTTACTGTTCTTGTTGCAGTGGGAATTGTCCCGCGGTTTGCCGGAAAAACGCATACGGCAGGGCATGTGCTCCTCTATGAGGATATGGTAATCTGGGGAACCGTGGTGGGCTGTATTGTCAGTATTTTTGAACGGTATTTTCATATCGGTACCCGGCTGTTCCGAATGGGGGTGCCGTTTTCCGTAGTGCAGGTGGGCGGTAATTTTGTGACGGGTATAATTGGATTATTTTCCGGCATGTTTATCGGCTGTCTGGCACTTGCCATTGCGGAAATGCTGGACAGCATACCCATTTTTACCAGACGGATTGGCTTCCGGCATGGTCTTGGCATTGCTATCTGTGCCATGGCAGCGGGAAAACTGGCAGGATCGTTGATGTATTTTTACTTGCGTTTACATGAAGTGGTGAAATAAGGAGGTATTTTTATGGACGAACAGGTTACCAGACAAACGATTGAAGAAAAAAAACAGAATTACGAGGAATACGTAAAGGGCATGACGCCGACACACAATCTTTTTGCACAGATGGGAAAAGCATTTCTTACCGGCGGTATTATCTGTCTGATCGGACAGTGCATTCTGAATTATTGTACGAATGTGATGGGCATGGAAAAAGAGGCGGCTGCCACAATCTGTACATTGCTTCTGGTTTTGTGCAGTGTTATCCTGACCGGGTTTAACATTTATCCTTCAATTGTAAAGTGGGGCGGCGCCGGTGCTCTGGTGCCCATTACCGGTTTTGCCAATTCTGTGGCGGCGCCTGCCATTGAGTTCAAAAAGGAAGGCTGGGTCTTTGGCGTAGGCTGCAAGATTTTCTCCATTGCCGGACCGGTTATTCTATACGGCATCTTTACAAGCTGGTTGCTGGGTCTGGGCTACTGGGTTCTCAAAATAACCGGCGTGATTGGGTAAGTGAAAGCGGCTAAAGGAAGAAGTAGGCACTAAGTGAGCTAAGGTAGACCAAAGTGCCTACCGAAAAAAAGAAAGTAGGCACTAAGTGAACAAAGGTAGACCAAAGTGCCTACCGAAAAAAAGAAAGTAGGCACTAAGCCAACAAAAGTTGACATTGATGCCTACAAGCAAAAAAATGAATTATTTTATAAAAAGTAAAAATGAATAAGGTTGTCTACATAGTTTAAGTCAAGTGGATTTTCCTTGGTTTCACAGGTTATAATGAGCTGCTGGGTAGGTATAATCCCATTTTTAATAAAATGCTGTAACTTAGAAGCATTATCTTTTAGATAAGTTTCCTTGTCCAACAGTCCAAGATGTTCCCAGTAATAAAACCTCCCTGTTTTTGGATGCATGATTGTAAAATCCGGATAATAGATAATGCCATCTAAAGGCAAAGGACATTCATAGCGAAAAGGAATTTGATATTGAACCAAAAGAGACACAATTAGAGCTTCTGATTTTGAGCGGACATAGATGCCGGCATTTGTTTTATAGATGAGATGTTCATGATAATTAGGATTGCTTTCAAAAGGTGCTTCCATCCATTGACGTGCGGTGGTTGAAACTGGCATGATATAGGGCGATAGCAAAGATGGAAATTGCGAATTAGAATATAATAGTTTTTCACTTTGGCAGGTGAGGTTGCGTTGATATTCTATATAAGGCGATAGGGCTTTCTTTTCTGCAAGGAGGTCCTTTTGTAAAGCAAGAAGATATTTTTTATAAGATAATTGCTGTATCAGAGTAGCGTCTTTGGAAGAAAGATAGGTTCGAACTTTATCACAACTTAAATAATATTTGGGATGTCCTTTATAAAAACCACATATCAGCCTTCCGGGTGGTAAATGCGGCAGCTCTCTTTCTATCTCGGTCAATTTGGCTGTAATGTAGTCATAGCGGTTTTGGAGTCCTTGAAATATCATATAAAAATACCTCCTTAAAATTGAAAATAGGTTGGTTAAAACTTATAAACGGGTACACGACAAAAAGGAAAATCATGAAATACAGTAGAGTAAAGTATAAGAAAAGGCGCCGTTAGGCGGATCGAGTATAATAGAAAATAAAAAACAATTTTATTTATTATAACCGACATACAGAAAATCCGCAATCAAATTAAAAGAAAATTTATTGAAGATTGTATACATTTCCGGAGGGATTGCGGTTTTATTCCTGCTGTTGTATGATAAATGCGAGGAGTTTGGAAAATGGACGAAAGAATAAAAATTGATGACAGATTAGCTTCTTTTTATGATAAATTGTATGCGGACGATTCCACGGTGGAAGCATGTAAGGGCAGGGTGGCAGAAGCCCTCGCGGAGATGGCGGACAGCCTGCGGCTCGGAAGAATGGAGCTGATGCTGGATTCACCGGTGTCTGCATTAAGACCTTCGGGCGCATATCAAACGAGCGTTCTTTATGACAGAAAAGACGGCACTGTTTGCGAAGAATGCTTTTTACGGGTGTACCCGGTTTCGGACGGAGGACAGGTGCGGTGCAAGTGGTATCCGTATGGCGAGGCGCCTTTTTCGGAAGAAGAACAGAAAGTACTGCATATGATTTCCAAGGAAATATTCCAGCAGTTCAGCCGTGCTATCTTGCAGAATTTACTGGCACATGTGATGCAGACGGATATGGCAACCGGCGTAGCCAATCAGGCGGCGTTTATGGGGTATGCGGCAAAATTGTTTGCACAGAGAAAACTGGATGGATATGCCATTCTTTTCTTTAATATTCATAATTTTAAATATGTAAATAAGGTGTTTCCCTATGACGAAGGCGATAAGGTGTTGAAAAAATATGCCTGTGAGGTAAATAGCTATTGTCAGGAAGAGGAAAAGCTTGCCCGCCTTGGGGGCGATAATTTCGTAATGCTGGTAAAAATGGAACGCCTGCCGGAAATGCTTGAAAAGCTGCAGAATGTAAGGCTGTTCCATGAAACACCCCGCAAATCCAAGAATTTTGTGTTTGGGGCAACCATCGGTTACAGTGAATTAAACGGTATTACCAGACCACAGGATGTGATGGCAAGAGCCAGCATTGCTTATCAGGCAGCCCGGCTAAAGGGTACGGGTGTTGCTGTGAAATTTTCCGACGACATCCAGAAAATCATGATGCAGAACCAGAGCATTATTGCAAACTTCATGGCGGCGCTGGAAGAAAGAGAATTTCAGGTGTATTACCAGCCTAAGGTCAACATTAAAAATCAGACAATCTGCGGTGCGGAGGCCCTGGTCAGATGGCAGAGGGACGGAAAACTGATATCTCCCATGCAGTTTATACCGCAGCTGGAAAGGGAAGGCAGTATTATCAAACTGGATTATTATATGCTGGAAGAGGTCTGTCGTTTCCTGAGAAAATGGATGGACGAAGGACATGCTCCCATCTGTATTTCCGTGAACTTTTCCAGAAAGCATCTGGATGAGGACGATATGGTGGAGCATATTGTTTCGATTTTGGACGAGCATGGCATTGCCCATCAGTACATAGAAATTGAACTGACGGAGAGTGAGGATTTCCAGAATTACGAAATTATGACGAACATCGTCAACGAGCTTTCCGAAGCGGGAATCGGTACTTCCATGGACGACTTCGGAACCGGATTTTCTTCCCTGAACATGATAAAGAAGCTGGATTTGAAGGTGATTAAAATTGACAGATCCTTTATTCCGTTGGAAACGGATTATTCCGGCAAAGACAAGGACATGATTATGTTCTGCAACATTGTGACCCTTTTGCGTGAGCTGGGCAAAAAGACCATTGCGGAGGGTGTGGAAACACAGCAGCAGCTTCGGTATCTGGAAAATGCAGGCTGCGATATCGTACAGGGATATGTATTTGACAAGCCGCTTTGTGAAGCGGACTTCCGGATGAGACTGGAAAACGGCTACGGGAGCTGCTGAAAAGCAGTTATGAAAAGAGCGGCAACACCGGAATGAAATGCAAAACAGAAAAGAACCTGAGCAGAAAAGTAACTGTTTTGAAACTATGAAATCATGGAAAGATTAAAATGAAGAACGAGAAAAAGAAATTACTTATTTATATAGCGGGCGGCTGCGGAGCGCTGGCGCTGGGACTGGGAATTGTGGCGTACCGGCATCCGCATGTGGCAGCAGCCAACGGCGCAGTGGTATCGGCAGCCGGAAAGGACATGGAGCCGGTAGCAGACAGCACGGCAACGGAGACAACAGTCTCAGGCAACGACACTGCCACAATTTCCGGCAACGACGCGACCACAGTCTCCGGCAACGACACTGCCACAGTTTCCGGCAACGATGCGGCCACAGTCTCCGGCAATGATGCAGTGACGGGCGCGGCGGCATTTTCCACTTGGGCTCTGGAGGAGGGCATGACGCTTAATGACCTCCCGGCGCTGACCATTGCGTCCGGTGTTTCCTTTGCCGAGGTGCAGGACCCGGAAGCCATCAGCTTTGCCGTAGCGCCGGATGAAGAAGAGTCGGAATATGCAAACCTGGCGATTGCCCAGGTTACCGATTATGTGAATGTGCGCAGCCTGCCAAACACGGACGGCGAGATTGTGGGAAAGATTTATAACGGTTCCGTGGCGCAGGTGCTGGCAACGGCAGGGGACAATGACGACTGGTTCCAGATTATTTCCGGCGATGTGGAGGGCTTTATCAAAGCGGAATATTTCTTATACGGCGAAGAAGCGGAGGCGGTGATTGACCGGTATGTAACGTATTATGCGACGGTACTGGCGGACCGTCTGAATGTAAGAGAAGAGCAGTCCGCGGACAGCAGGCGGATTGGTTACATAGACAACGGCGAGAATGTCAAAGTGGTGGAAGATTGCGGAGACTGGCTGAAGGTGCAGTACACGGACAGCAAACAGGGTTATGTTTCGGCGGAATACGTTTCCGTGCATGAAGAATTTGTGTATGCCAAATCCATAGAGGAGGAACGCCGGGAAGAAGCGGAACGGCAGGCGCTGGCGGCGAGAGCGCAGGAAGCGGAGCAGAGCACCCCGGAGGTGATTGGCGACATTACCTTCCCGACCAACCAGTATACTTCCAATGAGGAGCTGCGTACAGCCATTGTGGACTACGCGATGCAGTATCTGGGCAATAAATATGTGCACGGCGGCAGAAGCCTGGCAGGCGGAACGGACTGTTCCGGTTTTACCAGCTATATCTATAAAGACTTCGGCTATTCCCTAAGCCGTACTCCCGGTGGGCAGTATTCCACCAATGGCAGAAGTGTCAGCTACGACGAAATCCAGCCGGGCGATATTATCTGCTACGGCAAAAGCAAATGTACGCATGTGGGACTGTATATAGGCGACGGACAGATTATCCATTCCGCCAATTCCAGAAAGGGCGTCATTATAAGCGCCGCGGACTATGACAACATTCTGGCAATTAAAAACGTAATAGATTAAAGGGCAAAAACAGAATCTGCCTTAGACGAAAAAAGGCCGCTGCGTGAAAGCAGCGGTCTTTTTATGACTAACATCCGAAACAGTTACGGATAAGGTTAAGCAGATTGCAGTTATGGAAAAACTTGAAACACATACTATTTACCTCCTTTTCAGATTTTGTGCCCGGCGGTTCTGCGTTGCAGAAGATGGTATCTATGGATTAGTTTGTCCGGCGTCTGACGTGTTGCCTTGTAGTACGCCTTGCCTGAGCACAAATGAATTGTAACAATTTTGTAACAATTACGCAATGGGAGATGAATGGTAAAAATGGGGGCCGCTTCCAATCCTTTATTCCAAATCAAAAGCACCGGTGTACAACTGGTAATAGGTGCCCTTTTCGGCAATCAGTTTTTCATGGCTGCCGCGTTCAATGATGCGTCCGTGGTCAAGTACCATAATTACATCGGAGTTCTGGACGGTGGAAAGTCTGTGGGCAATGACAAATACCGTACGTCCCTGCATCAGCTTATCCATACCGTTCTGTACAAGAGCTTCCGTTCGGGTATCGATGGAAGAGGTTGCTTCGTCCAGAATCATGACCGGCGGATTGGAAACAGCCGCTCTGGCAATGGAAATAAGCTGGCGCTGTCCCTGGGAAAGACCACTGCCGTCACCCTTTAAGACGGTGTTGTAGCCGTCCGGCAGCATGCGGATAAAGCTGTCGGCATTGGCAAGCTTTGCGGCAGCAATGCATTCTTCATCCGTGGCATTGGGATTGGAGTATCGTAAGTTTTCCATAATCGTGCCGGTAAAAAGGTTGACGTCCTGCAGCACCATGCCGAGGGAACGGCGCAGGTCCGTTTTTTTGATTTTGTTGATGTTGATGCCGTCGTAACGGATTTTACCGTCGGCAATGTCATAAAAACGGTTAATCAGGTTGGTAATGGTGGTTTTGCCCGCACCGGTGGAGCCGACAAAGGCGACTTTTTCGCCGGGGTTCGCATACAGGGTAATGTCGTGCAGAATTTCCTTGTCGGGATTGTAACCGAAGTCCACATGGTCCAGTACGATTTCGCCCCGCAGGCGGGTGTAGGTAACGGTGCCGTCATGGTGGGGATGCTTCCATGCCCAGATGCCGGTGTAGCGGTCGGTTTCGGTAAGGGAACCGTCTTCGTTTTCCACGGCATTTACCAGGGTAACATAGCCTTCGTCGGTTTCGGGCGCTTCGTCCATGAAAGTGAAAATACGGGAAGCACCGGCAAGAGCCGTGACGATGGAATTATACTGGTTGGAAATCTGGGAAATCGGCTGGGTAAAGTTTCTGGACAGCGTCAGGAAAGAAGCAATCATACCGACGGTCATGGTGTGGAAGCCGGTCAGCCCTAAATTGGGAACCTTGGCAATGGCAAGGTAAGCGCCAAAAACGGCAACGATAACATACTGGATGTAACCGAGGGCGTTCATAAGAGGCATCATGGCGCCGCCGTGACCGTTTGCCTTAGCGGAATTTTCTTCCCACAGTTTATTGCGGCGGATCATTTCCTCACGGGCTTTTCCTTCATGGCAGAAGACCTTGATTACCTTCTGGCCGTTAATCATTTCTTCAATGTAGCCGTCCAGATCAGCCAGCGTTTTCTGCTGCGCCATAAAGTAGCGGCCGCTTTTCTTCATGATAATGCCGGCAAACTGCATAACGAGGAAAAGTACCACAAGCACCACGATTGTCAGCCAGATGCTGATGTTCAGCATGCAGACGAACACGGCAGTAATGGTAAAGGCGGAAGAAATGAGCTGCGCCATGGACTGGGCAATCATCTGACGTAAGGCATCCGTATCGTTGGTGTAAAGACTCATGATGTCACCGTGGGTGTGGGAGTCAAAATAACGGATGGGCAGCTTCTGCATTTTTTCAAACATCTCATCACGGATGGTTTTTAAGGTGCCCTGGGCTGCGGTTACCATCTGTCTGTTATAAAGATAAGTGGATAACGCACCCACCAGGTAAATCACAGCCATGACAGCCAGTGCTTTGATAAGTCCGGAATAATCGGGTGCTCCGGCGGAGGCTAACAGCGGCGTGATGTAATCGTCGATCAGGGACTGCAGAAACATGGAGGAGGCAGCGCCTGCCAATGCGGAAAGCAGAATGCAGACGGTAACGAAAATCAGGGTGCCCTTGTATGCCTTCAGGTAAGAAAGCAGTCTTTTTAAGGTTTTCATATCTAACTTCTGCCGGGGGCGTTTTCCCAAATCGGGTTCTTTGCCGGGCATGGCTTTTGTTTCATTTTTTTCGTTAGGCATTTTCACTCTCTCCTTTCTGCTGGGATGCAAATACTTCGCGGTAAATGCCGCAGGTCTTTAACAGCTCGTCATGGGTGCCGACGGCATTGATTTTTCCGTCATCCAGGACAATAATTTTATCCGCATTCTGTACGGAACTGATTCGCTGCGCAATAATAATTTTCGTGGTTTCCGGCAGATACTCCTTGAGTGCCTTCTGGATCAGCGCATCTGTGCGGGTATCCACGGCACTGGTGGAGTCGTCCAAAATCAGCACCCTGGGTTTCTTAAGCAGTGCCCGGGCAATACAGAGACGTTGCTTCTGACCGCCGGAAACATTGGTGCCGCCCTGCTCAATGTAGGTTTCGTAGCCCTTCGGCATGGCATTGATAAATTCATCCGCACAGGCAAGACGGCAGGCTTCTTTTATTTCCTCGTCGGTGGCGTTTTCATCGCCCCAGCGCAGGTTTTCCGCAATGGTGCCGGAAAACAGTTCGTTTTTCTGAAGTACCATGGCAACGGCGTTACGCAGGGTATCCAGGTCGTATTTCCGCACGTCCACACCGCCCAGCGTCAGGCTGCCGGAGGTAACGTCGTAGAGTCTCGGAATGAGCTGCACCAGGGAAGACTTGGAGGAACCGGTACCGCCGATGATACCCAGGGTTTCGCCGGAAGCAATGTGCAGGTTAATGTTGCTTAGCACCTTTTTATCGGCTTTGGAGGCGTAAACAAATTCTACATTGTTGTAGTTGATTTCGCCGTCAGCCACATACATAACCGGATTCTCCGGATTGGCAATATCCGTTTTTTCCTGCAGGATTTCTGCGATTCGTCCGGCGGAGGAGCTGGCAATGGTAATCATGGCAAATACCATGGAAAGCATCATCAGACTGGACAAAATCTGAATGGAATAAGTGATGAGTGCGGTCAGATCACCGGTGGTTAAGCCCAGAGCGGCGTTGTTTCCGCTGGCAACAATGGCCTTTGCCCCAATCCAGGAGGTTAAAATCATACAGGTATACATGCAGATCTGCATCAGGGGAGAGTTTAAGGCAAGTATCTGCTCCGCCTTGGCAAAGCCCTTGTAAATATCCTGGGAAATTTTCTTGAATTTACTGATTTCCAGGTCTTCCCGGTTGCAGGACTTTACCACGCGGATGCCGCGGAGGTCTTCCTGCACCACGTTGTTTAAGTCGTCGTAGGTATGGAAAACCTTTTCAAAAACAGGATGCACCTTGCGTACAATCAGGGCAAGCAGAACGCCCAGTACCGGTACAATCGCCAGGAAAATAAGGGAAATCTGACGGTTGATGCGGAAGGAAACAATCATGGAAACGATGAGCATAACGGGTCCGCGGACAGCTAATTTGATTATCATCTGGTAAGCATTCTGCACGTTGGTTACGTCTGTGGTCAGACGGGTAACGATGGATGCTGTGGAAAAACGGTCGATGTTGGAAAAAGCAAAGGTCTGCATGTTGTCGTACATATCCTGACGTAAGTTGGCGGAAAATCCGGTGGACGCTTTTGCTGCGGTGTAAGCGGAAAGCATGCCGCTTGCAAGCTGCAGCAGAGCAAAAATAAGCAGCAGAATGCCGAATTTCCAGACCATGGCCATATTGCTTTTTTCAATACCGCTGTCGATTAAATCGGACATACACAGAGGGATTACAATTTCAAAAATAACCTCTATGCCGGAAAAAAAGATGGCAGCAAAAGAGCTTTTTTTGTATTCTCTTAAGCTTCCTGCTAATGTTTTTAACATGGGGTATCCTCCTCTTCGGTATTTAAGTTTTCATAAATGGTTTGTAATAAAAAAGTAAGCTCTTTCACCTGTTCTCTGGATAAGGAAGCAAACAGTTTTTTATCCTGCCTGCGGATGATTTCCCTCATTTCCTTGTCAACCTGAACGGCTTTTTCCGTAAGCACCACAACCTTGTTGCGCTTGTCCGCAGAATCGGGATGGAAGGTAATAAACCCGTTCTGCTCTAAGCGGGACACGATGCCAACCACGGTAGGGTGGGAAACGGAGAGAAAATCTTCAATCTCCTTCTGTGTGGCTTCTCCGCCACTGTCGGATAAAAAACGCAGAACCCGTGACTGTGTCATTGTCAGACCGTGCGCCTTTAAATCCGCATCGGCTTTGGCATGTAACTTGTCTGTGATCAATTTAAAATAAACTCCGGTTTCCAGTTGCTGCATGGGAAACTCCTTTCTTTGCATAAACAATTTCTTTACAAAAAAATGTAGCGTGCTACACAAATATATGTAGCACGCTACAGATTATAGTAAAGGGAATTTAAATTGTCAATGAGTTTACAAAATTTTTAGATTTGTTTAGAGCAGCAGATTTTCTGCAGAAAAGCACCTTACGGCAGCACCTGGGACTTTGGCAGCACGAAATCACCGAAAATTTCCGCACTCCATTCCTTCAGCTTGTCCGCCTTTAAGCTGACACCGCCATATCCGCGGATACCGTGTGCGTCGGCAAGCTCCTGTGTATAGTCCTCTAAAAGGTAAATGTGGTCGAAGCGCACGGGCCCGCTCTTGTACTGACATACCAGAGGGATGACGCCGGATTTTTCCGTGTCGATGGTAACACCGCCTGCGGTTGCCTCAAAGGTTACCCATGCCATGCCCTCCAGCATGCTGATGACATCCTTCTGGGTGGAAACATAGTTGCCGAGGGAGTAGTAGCAGAGGGCTTTGTTGCCGTTATCCGCTTCCACCCATTCAATGGGCTGCACCACATGGGGATGGGTTCCGATGATGATATCGGCGCCCGCCTCTGTCATCTGCCGGGCAAATTCCTTCTGATAGGAAGAAGGCGTGGTGACATATTCCGTACCCCAGTGAGGGAAGACCAGAACCACATCGGCAAGTGCGTCCGCCTTTTCAATATCGGCAATCACCTGCGGATTTAAGGTGGTAAAGTCAATCACATTGGTCCGCTCATCGTAGGCGCAGAGCATATTCAGATGCCCCTCTATGGAAGAAGGCAGAATCTCCGCATTGGGTCCGTAGGTATAATTGAGGATGGCAAAGGTGACGCCGTCAATGGTAAGAAGCGGAATTTCCTCGGCTTCGGATGGGTCGTCAAAAATGCCCACCATCAGTACCTCCGGGTGTGTTTTCCAGAAAGCAATGCAGGAGAGTAGACCGGCAATGCCCTGGTCGGCGGAATGGTTGGAAGCATGCAGCACCACGTTAAAGCCTGCAGCAGCGATGGCATCCCCCACCTCTGTGGGAGAGTTGAACCGTGGATAGCCGGAAAAGCCCCGCTCGTTGCCGCCTAAAATGGTCTCCTGATTAATGACCTTGATATCCGCAGCCGCCAGAAAATCCGCAATGTCCGCATAGAGCATGGAATAATCGTAGCTGCCGTCCGCCTGTTTGCCGGAGGCGACAATGCCCATGTGCATGAGGTTATCGCCCACTGCCATCAGCGTAATTTCTTTGGAAATAGGTTTGTCCATTTCCGGCATGACCTCTGGAAGAATGTTCTTAGCCAGAGGAGAAAAATCCTGTGTCAGGTAAAGTCCTAAATTGCCGGGCATCTCCGCTGCGGCAGCCGTGTCAGCCGAACCGACATCCGTACCGACAGCAGTGTCCGATACCGGCAATGTCACTGTGTTGACATCCGTATCGCTTGTTACCACAGCACTGACAGCCGTGTCTGCCACTTGCGCATCGTCCGCCGTGATGCTGGCGGTCAGAAATAATGTAATTGGCAGAATAATGCAAATAAGTATGTTTTTTAAGGTTTTCATGGTACGATTATAACATAGATTGGAATGGATGTCTAAAGAAAACGGCTGCGGAAAGCATCAGACACAAAAATTGTTTGCCCGGGACTGCATCCTGTGCCATAATAAAAAAAGGGGGTAAGCATATGCAGATAGAATACCTGAAAATTTGTCGTTTCAAATCCATAATCTGTCTGGAAATTGAGGATATTTCCCAGGCGCTTATTTTGGTGGGACAGAACAGCACCGGCAAAACCACGGTCTTGGATGCCATCCGGGCAGTGGGCGGCGATTACCGGATTGTACCGGAGGATTTTGATGAGTCCGGCGCCAACATAGAGATTACAGTAAGGCTGTCACTTTGTGAGGAAGACTTAAAAAGGCTGCAGAAGAGGGGAAGAGTCAGCAGTTACCGGAGATGGGATTCTTTTCTTGCCGATGTAAAGAAAAAGCTGCCTTCCTTTGACGGAGAAACGCTTACATTTACCTACATTGTAAACCGGGACGGCAGACAGCGCTTTGATGACGGCTTTAAGAAAAACAATCCGTACATCCGGGATGTTTTTCCTACCATTTATTATATTGATGCGGAGCGCAACCCGGAGCAGTTCCAGAATGACATGCTGTATCTGCAGGAGGACGCAGAATTAAAAAGCATCCGGGAAAACAGGTGCCTTTTTAACGGAGCCAAAGCCTGTACCCACTGCTTTTCCTGTATCGGTCTTATCAATCAGAAGAAACCGGAGGAACTGACGGCACTGGAAACCTTCCGGCTTCTTAATTACAAACTGTATCAGCGGAACTTAAACACCTTTGCCGGAAAAGTCAACGAAGCTTATGCGGCGAACGGCGGACAGGACACTATTTTCTTTTCCATGAGCCACAATACGGATGCCATGCTTACCGTGACAACGGAATTCAGCAGCGGGCAGGAGGGAACAAGACGGCCCATTGAACGGCTGGGAAAGGGTATGCGCAGTATTTACATGCTGTCCGTTTTGGAGGCGTATGCGGAGGATGAAAATGCGGAGGACTGCATCCTCATGATGGAAGATCCGGAAATTTTCCTGCATCCGTCCATGCAGAAGACCACTGGGGATATTCTGTACCGGCTGTCGAAAAAGCATCAGGTGATTTTTTCCACCCATTCCCCCAATCTGCTGCCGAATTTCAGTATCCGACAGATACGTCAGATGGTTTTGGACAAAGACGACATGCCTGCCGTGCGAAAAGACACTGACATCAGCGCCATTTTGAATGACCTCGGCTATACGGCGGGGGACCTGATGAACGTGGATTTCGTGTTTATCGTAGAGGGACGGCAGGATAAGACGAGACTTCCTATCCTATTAAAGAAGTACTATTCGGAAATTTATGACAAGGACGGCAGACTTTCCCGGACAGCTATTATCACCACCAACAGCTGTACCAACATCAAGACCTATGCCAATTTAAAATACATGAACCAGGTTTACATAAAGGATCACTTCCTTATGATAAGGGACGGCGACGGCAAAAATGCGGAAGATCTCCGCAGAGGCTTATGCAAATATTATGAGGAGCAGAACGCGCGGGATGTGGACAGACTGCCCCGTGTGAAGCCCGAAAATGTACTGGTGTTAAAATATTATTCGTTTGAAAATTATTTTCTGAACCCGGAAATCATGTGCCGGATAGGCGTTTTGAAAAGTCCGGAACAGTTTTATAAAATTTTTCTTTCCAAATGGAAGGAATATCTGTATAAACTAAAAAGCGGCAGGCATCTAACCGCTGTGATAGGCAGGGATTTTAACACAACGGAGGACGTGAAGGCTCACATGGAAGAAATCAAAATTTACATGAGAGGTCATAATCTGTTTGACATTTTTTACGGCCGTTACCGTAAGGAGGAAAACGAACTTCTGACCCGCTACGTGGAGCTTGCCGACAGAGAAGAATTTGCGGACATCCTGCAGGCAATCGACCATTTTATGTATTTTGAGAGCAGAAAAAAGGAGTAAAGGGCACAGCTGTTTACAGAGGCCCGGGAGGAAAAGGAGAGCAGTATGTTACCGGAGAAATTTTTAGAGAGAATGCAGAATATGTTGGGGGAGGAATACCCGGCTTTTTTAGAGAGCCTTTCCGGCAAACGTTATCGGGCGCTGCGGCTTAATCCGCTGAAAACCAGGATACAGGAAGGAAAAGAAAAACTACCGTTTACCTTAAGTCCGGTTCCCTGGACAAAAAACGGTTTTTATTACGAAGAGGAGGAGCAGCCGGGAAAGCACCCTTACCATGAGGCGGGCTTGTACTACATTCAGGAACCGTCCGCCATGGCGCCGGTACCGTGCCTGATGGAGGAATGCGCTTCCGCGGCAACGATACCGGAGCGGCAGGAGGAGCATGTATCCGCGGCAGCGATGCCGGAGCAGCGGGAGGAGCCTGCGTTGCCGGAACGTGTTCTGGATCTGTGTGCGGCGCCGGGCGGAAAATCCACCCAGATTGCCGAATATATGCGGGGACGCGGCATGCTCATTACCAATGAAATTCACCCTCAGAGGGCTAAAATTTTATCGGAAAATATAGAGCGCATGGGCATTTCCAATGCCATTGTCTTAAATGAAACCCCGGAAAGCCTGAGCAAAAGGTTTATCGCATTCTTTGACCGTATTTTAGTGGACGCGCCCTGTTCCGGGGAAGGAATGTTCCGCAAAAACGACAATGCCGGAGAAGAGTGGAGTGAGGAAAATGTGGCGCTCTGCGCCGAAAGACAGGACGGTATTTTGGATTGTGCGGCAACGATGTTAAAACCCGGCGGCAGACTGGTTTATTCCACCTGCACCTTTGCACCCGCGGAGGACGAAGGCTCCGTCAGCCGCTTTCTGGAAACACACCCTGATTTTTGCCTGGAAAAAGAAGAAAGGCTGATGCCGCATAAGATCAAAGGAGAAGGGCACTTTTTAGCCGTCCTGCACCGCGAGGGCGGACAGCTTAGCAGTGCGGCAACTGCCGGAACGGAGAAGTTCCTTACCCTGAAGGATTGCAGGGAGTTTCTGGACTTTGCAAAGGAAGCCCTGACGATACCGGCAGAAGAACTGACGGAAGGAAAAATTCTTTTGCGCTTCGGAGAACAGCTGTACCTGGCACCGGCAGAGACACCGTCCTTGAGGGGGTTTAAGGTATTGCGTCCGGGACTGCATCTGGGAACGGTGAAAAAGAACCGGTTTGAGCCGTCCCACGCACTGGCATTGTTTTTGAAAAAAGAACAGGTTGTACATGCTGTCAATCTTGCCTGTGACGGAACTGCCGTCAGAAAATATTTAGAGGGACAGACGCTGACAATCGGCGAAGGATGCGACGTGAAAATGGCGCACATTATAACCCGGGGAAGGATGGCGGCAGAACAGGCGGATGTTTCCCTGCCGAAGGGCTGGTGTCTTGTCTGCGTGGACGGATACAGCTTAGGCTGGGGAAAAGCAGCCGGTGCTGTTTTGAAAAATCATTATCCGAAAGGACTGAGAAAATAAAAAAATCCGGTACCGAGAAAAGTTCCGGAACATAAAAAAGAGTTCAGAAAAACGAAGCGTTAATGCATAAATACGGAAAACGGGGTTCATACTGATTTAAAAAACCGGAAAGAGAGGAATTGACAGTATGGATAGTTTTCAGACTCCTTTTTGGGAGCTTCCCATTGCTTTTGCCATGAACGAAAGCGCACGTAACAGAATAGGTGAAATGACGGACGAGGAAAGAGAAGTGCTGCGGCAGAAAAGCAGCTTAGCCGGCAGTGAAGAGGAACTGGAAGAACTGGTGCGCATGGTTGCCGAGGGCAGGTTTGAATAAAAACGGCTCATGGAATGGATAGTGGAAACAGCTTGCAGAGCACAGGCTGATAAAAGAGGAAAGCAGGAAAGGGAATAGTATGAGTGCACAACTTTGGCAGGGAAAACAAAGTATCCGGCTGGATGAGCCGGTTTATATTAACGGAAATGCCTCCGTAGTAGGCAAAAAAGAAGGCGAGGGTCCTCTCGGCCTTCTTTTTGATATGGTGGGAGAGGACGACATGTTCGGCTGCAACACCTGGGAAGAAGCGGAAAGCAGCCTTCAGAAGGATGCTGTGAGTCTGGCACTTGGAAAGGCAGGAAAAAAGGCAGAGGAGATACGCTATGTTTTTGCGGGAGATTTGCTCGGACAATCCATTGCAACCTCCTTCGGCATTATGAATTACCGGATTCCGCTGTTTGGGGTATACGGAGCATGTTCCACCTGCGGAGAGACCCTTTCCTTAGGCGCCATGACGGTGGCGGGAGGCTTTGCCGAACAGGTGCTCTGTGTGACCTCCAGTCATTTTGCCAGCGCGGAAAAAGAGTTCCGTTTTCCGCTTGGATACGGAAACCAGCGTCCACTCTCCGCCACCTGGACAGTAACCGGAAGCGGGGCCTTTATATTGGGAAAAGAAAGAGAAGCCGCCTGCAAAGGGAAAATTACCGGCATGACAGTGGGAAAGATTGTGGATTTCGGACTGAAGGACTCACTGAACATGGGGGCATGCATGGCGCCTGCGGCAGCAGACCTGATAGAAGCCCATTTGACGGATTTTCATGCAAAACCGGAAGATTACGATAAGATTATCACCGGAGATTTAGGCAGTGTGGGACAGCGCGTGCTTTTAGATTTACTCCGGGATAAGGGATACGACATTTCCGACAGGCATATGGACTGCGGGCTGGAAATTTTCGATGCGGAAACCCAGGATACGCATGCGGGAGGCTCCGGCTGCGGCTGCAGTGCGGTTACTCTTTCAGCGTATATTTTAAAGCAGCTTGCGGAAAAGAACTGGAAAAAAGTGCTGTTTGTTCCGACAGGTGCGCTGCTCAGCAAGGTAACGTTCCACGAAGGCCAGAGTGTGCCCGGAATTGCCCACGGAATTGTAATTGAAAGCATATAAAAACAAATTTTACTGGATAAATTGTGCTTTAATGGTTAAAATGTATATAAACTTAAAGCACGGAAAATGGGTCGGTATCTGCGGAGAGCTGGGAGCGGATACGACCCTTACAGAGAGATTTGTCCGGATGGGTATAGATGAGCTCAGTGTTTCTCCTTCCATGGTACTTGGTGTACGCAGCAAAATATGTGAAATGGAGTGATGAACCGATGATGATTTATAAGGCAAAGGACTATGCGGATATGAGCAGAAAGGCGGCAAATATCCTGTCAGCCCAGATTATAATGAAGCCTGACTGCGTTCTCGGGCTGGCTACGGGTTCTACCCCCTATAGGGCTGTATAAACAGCTGGTGGAGTGGTTTGACAAGGGAGATCTGGACTTCTCAAGGATCCGGACGGTAAACCTGGATGAATACGGCATGGAGCCCGATTCCGAGAAAGAATGCGACAGATATGCCGGACTGATCCGGTCTCTCGGAGGGATAGATCTTCAGCTTCTGGGAATAGGAACGATTATGAGAGCAAAGAAAATCCTGGTTGTGGCGAATGGTGAGGGCAAGGCGGAGATTGTCCGGCAGGCTTTTTTCGGAACGGTTACCCCATACGTTCCGGCATCAATATTACAGCTGCATAACGATGTTATTCTGGTCGCGGATGAGGCTGCGCTCAGCAGGATTCCCTGAATGACGGATAAAAACAGATGGATGGAAGGTGAGTCGGATGCTGATAAAAAACGCAGAGGTTTATACACAGGAGCACAGATTTGTAAAAGAAAACGTTGAGATTAAAAACGGCAGATTTTCCGCAATATCCGGAGAAGTATCAAAGGACACGGAAGTTGTGGAGGCAGAAGGCCTTTATATGGTGCCGGGGCTGGTAGATATACATTTCCACGGCTGTATGGGAGCAGATATGTGTGACGGTACCGTAGAAGCGCTTGATATGATCTCCGCATACGAGGCATCTGTCGGAGTGACGAGTATATGTCCCGCCACTATGACAATCCCAAAGGATGAGCTGCTTGCAGTCATGAAGAATGCGGGGGCATATTCTTATCGCGGAGGAGCAAAGCTTGCAGGCATCAATATGGAAGGACCGTTTATCAGTTCTGCAAAAAAAGGCGCACAGGCGGCAGAAAATATCATGCCCTGTGATTATGAATATTTCTGCCGGCTTCAGGAGGCCTCGGGAGGTCTGATCAGGCTTGTGGATATTGCACCTGAGGAACCGGGAGCAATGGAGTTTATCGACAGGGTGAAAGGAAAGGTCGTTGTGTCACTGGCTCATACGGCGGCAGATTACGAAACGGCGAAGGAGGCTATAGAGCATGGAGCATCCCATGCCACGCATTTATACAATGCCATGCCGCCTCTTAATCACAGGCATCCGGGAGTGATTGGGGCAGTCAGGGATGCCGGGGATTGCCGCGCAGAACTGATATGCGACGGTGTGCATGTGCATCCGGCTGTGATACGTGCCACCTTTGCCATGTTCGGGGCAGAACGTATGATTCTGATCAGTGACAGTATGAGAGCGACGGGACTGGCGGACGGAGAGTATACTCTCGGCGGACAGGCGGTAACGGTAAAGGGAAATCTTGCAACACTGCATGACGGAACGATAGCCGGCTCGGCTACTAATCTGATGGACTGTATGCGCTATGTTGTAAACAAGGTGGGTATTTCCCTGGAAACGGCATTGATGTGTGCTACGGAGAACCCGGCGAGGGAGATAGGAATATTTGATGAAACGGGAAGCATCCATGTCGGGAAAAAAGCAGATTTTGTTCTTTTGGATAAAAAACTAAACATTGTTGGCGTGTATGTCGACGGAAAGGAGGCCGGGTAAAGAAGGGCGATTTGCTCATGGGTATCGGATACTATCTGTGCCCGGCAACCATGCAGGGCGGTGAAATCCTTGGTGCGAGAAATCTGATCGGACTGTTTCTGGTTAAAGCCGGCGGTGCTTTGATTGACAACATGGCAATCCTCTTTGCTATCAAGAAGTGGAATCTTAAGACTCCCGGCAGAGAAGATGACGATATTGAAGCAGAGAAGAAGGCGGAACTGGCAAGTGATGATTATACAGCCATTGCAAAAACCATTTTCAAGGCTTTGTGAATAAATGCCGGTAAAATTGAATAAAGGATAAATAAACAGAAAGACATATGAGGGACGAACTCCCCCATATGTCTTTTTGAGGTAGAGGACAGGAAGTGGCAAAGGAATGGTTTTGCTGAACTAAGTCTTGCAATAGGGGATAACTTTATAGTAAAATAGACAGAAAAGAAATGGGGCGTTTTTTATGAGAACCATGGAGTTTAAAATGGAACGGCCGGGGCTTCTTACTGTCGGACAGAAGATTACGGTGACAGAAGGAGTACTGCCCAGCAACTATTATTATACGATTGATCCGTCACTTGCCATGTCAGGCAATATACCCTTCCGCAACAGAATGCTTGCACGGGAAGGCGTTGTGACAGATATCATAGAAAATGAAAGAGGCTTTTATGTGACGGCACAGTTTGATGCGCCGGAGCCGAGGGCCTGAATAAGGAGGACAAAATTATGTTGGAAACCATTCACACAGACAAAGCACCGGCAGCAATCGGCCCTTATTCCCAGGGCGTGATTGCAGGACATTTATTTTTTGCATCAGGCCAGATACCCATCAATCCGGCAACCGGCGAGATTACCGGAGCGGATATTGCAACCCAGGCAGAGCAGGTAATGAAGAATATCGGCGAAATCTTAAAGGCAGCGGGCGCTTCCTATGAAAACGTGGCAAAAACCACCTGCTTCTTAGCGGATATGGGCGATTTCGCAGCATTCAATGAAGTATATGCAAGGTACTTTACCGGCAAGCCCGCAAGAAGCTGTGTAGCGGTAAAAACCCTGCCGAAAAACGTTCTCTGCGAAGTAGAAGTGATTGCAGACCTGACCCATGCGTCCTTTGATTTATAAGGAGCTATAGGAAATGGACAGAAGAAAGAATGTTGTTCTGATCGGAATGCCGGGCGCCGGAAAAAGCACCGTGGGTGTCGTGGCTGCCAAACGGCTGGGATTCCGGTTTCTGGACTCCGACCTTTTGATTCAGGATGAGTACGGAAAGCTTTTGCATGAGCTGATTACCGAGTATGGAGTGGAAGGCTTCTGGAAGATTGAAAATAAGGTAAATGCATCCATTGATGTGAAGCAGACCGTTATCGCAACCGGAGGAAGCGTCTGCTACGAAGAAGAAGCCATGAAGCATCTGTCTGAAATCGGCGTGGTGGTCTATCTGAAGCTTTCCTATGAAGCATTGGAGGAACGTCTGGGCGATCTGAATGCAAGAGGCGTTACCTTAAAGGAAGGGCAGACTCTCCGGGATTTGTACGAAGAACGCATTCCCATGTATGAAAAATATGCTCTTGTGACGATAAATTGCGAAGGCAAGGAGCTGCGCGAGGTGGCGGAAGAAGTGTCTGCCAGGGCAGCGGAATTTCTGGAGTAGCCGGAGTAAAGAGTGCGTAATCAGAGCGGGCATGTATAAAACCGAAAACAAAATACATAATAATCCATGATGAGAAAACCGTAGGAGGGATACATCATGGATTATTTTTATGCCTTTTTAGTGGGAGGCGTTATCTGCGCCTTAGTACAGATTTTAATGGAAAAAACCAAAATGCTGCCGGGGCGGATTATGGTGCTGCTGGTCTGCCTGGGGGCCATCATCAGTGTATTCGGCTGGTATGAACCTTTTGCGGAATGGGCGGGAGCCGGAGCAAGCGTCCCCTTACTTGGCTTTGGCAATGTGCTGATGAAGGGCGTTAAGGAAGCGGTGGATGCGGAAGGCTTTCTGGGGCTTTTCAAAGGAGGCTTCAAGGCTGGCGCCGCAGGATGCAGCGGGGCACTTGTTTTCGGACTGCTGGCAGCCATCTGTTTCCGGCCTAAAATGAAAATCTAAATAAAAAAATAAGAAATATAATCTCCCTTTTTTCGACAAAATATGCTAATATGTGGAAAGGAAAGGGAGAGAGTTATGATTTGGCTTATTATACTGTTTTTTTGCACATTTTTATATATGGAGGCAGTCTACCATATTGCCTGCTTCGGATTTGCAGCGGTTAATCCGCTGATTGCGGTTTTTATATGGTTGTTTCTGGCGGGCTTTGCGTCCCTGCTTATGGGCTTTTTCCGAAGAAAGAAAAACCGGATTATCCTCTGGGTCCTGCTGGCAATAGATTACCTTTTGTTTGCGTCCCAGCTTGTGTATATTAAAATATTCAAACAGCCGCTTCTGATGGCAGCCATTAAAAACGGCGGAAAAGATGCCATGACCAACTACTGGAAAGAAGCTCTGGTGGGCATTTTGAATGTGTCGGGCTGGCTGCTTCTGATGGCAGTGCCTTTTGTAGTGACGGGGCTGCTCCTGCATATGTATACCCTGAGCTTAAAGAGCCACACGAAAAAGGAAAGACTGCGGGAGCTGACGGTAATGGCAGCCGGCGCATTGGGCTTTATGGCAGTGCTGATGGTTGGCTCCCTTGCGGATGCGGAATACGAAGACGCATATGCCGGATTTTATGACCCGCAGGGTGTCATTGAGGAATTCGGCGTTATGCCCTCCATCACAAGAGATGTTTTTGCCGGTGCGTTTAAGAAGGGCGACGGGCTGGACACCTGGGTGGACTTAAATAACGACTATGCGGAAACACCGGAGGAAACGGGAGCCGGTGACGAAACGCCGGAAACCATACCGGAGGGAGCAGGAGATGTTTCCGGGGACGACAGCAGTCAGGAAGAGGTGAAAAAGCCGGATACTTCCCCCCATGTCCTGCCGGTGGACTTTACCGCTCTTTCTGATAATGCAGATTCCGATACGGTGAAAAAATTAGCGGATTACATGCAGAGCATGACGCCCACCAAACGAAACGAATATACCGGTATGTTTGAGGGATACAACCTGATTTTCCTGACGGCGGAAGGATTTTCCCCCTATGCGGTGGACGAAAATCTGACACCGACCTTGTATAAGCTCATTCATTCGGGCTTTGTATTTGACGATTATTATGTGCCTCTGTGGCAGACATCTACCAGTGACGGCGAATATGTAAACTTGACGGGACTTATCCCCGACCAGCAGTTTTCCATGAAGCGCAGTGCGGAGGATGACATGTGCTTTTCCCTGGCTTCCTATTTTGCTTCCGAAGGGGTAAAGAGCTATGCTTACCACAACAATTCCCTGTCCTATTACGACAGATATCTTTCCCACCCGAACCTGGGATACAATTTCAAGGCATGTAAATTAGGAGATCTGGATGAAAAAAAATACGGCGGTCAGGTATTTACCATGGAACACTCCAATTACTGGCCGGCTTCGGATCTGGATATGATGAAAGCAACGATACCGGAGTACATACAGGAGGACCGTTTCCATGTGTATTACATGACGGTTTCCGGTCACATGAATTATAATTTCACCGGCAACAAGATGTCTTCCCTGCACAAAGAGGATGTGGCAGATCTGCCTTATTCCGAGGAAGGAAGAGCCTACATTGCCTGCAACATGGAGCTGGATCTGGCGCTGCAGTATCTGATTGAACAACTGGATGCGGCGGGAAAGCTGGAAAATACGGTCATCTGCCTTTCCGCCGACCATTATCCTTACGGCATGGAAGTAAGCAATCTGGAGGAACTGGCGGGCAGACCATTAGACGGTACACTGGATATTTACCACAACAATCTTATCCTCTGGAACAGCGAAATGGAAACCGTGGAAGTGACAAAGACGGCAAGTTCCCTGGACCTTCTTCCCACTTTGCTTAATCTGTTTGGATTTGATTACGATGCAAGACTGTATGCCGGAAAGGACATCCTTTCGGAGACTTCTCCACTGGTTATCTTTGCGGACAGAAGCTTTATCACGGATAAGGTTTCATATAATAAAAAATCAAAAGAAGTTGTATGGGCGGACGGTGTGGAACCGGATGACGAATATCTGGATGCCGTGAAGAGCCAGGTCAAGGGTCTGTATAATTATTCTGCGGGAATCTTAAACCAGAATTTTTATAAGTATGTAGAAGAGGCACTGCCGGAGGAATACCATTCCAAGGTAGACCCGGAGTGGATTGCCCCGCATCCCAAGACGGAAACACCGAAAGAGAATACGGCGGGCAGCACAGAGGCTGCCGGCGGAGCGGAAGAATAAAGGAAATGCCTGTGAACTATAGACGTTCGCAGGCAATTTCTTTTTTGAACAAATATTTTTCACAGGCGGCATCCCAGAGCTTTTCGGGCTCTTTGTCTGCCACAAAGGTCGTGTAAGCCGTGCCGGTGTAGAGTGTTGCAATTTCCCCGTTGTAGCGCAGCGTCAGTACAAAAGCACGGATGAGCGACGGGTCAACGGCAGCATCGGCTGCCTTCAGAATGGACTCCACATGCTTTGGCATCAGGTGAAACACAAACTGGAAATGAAGGGGAACCCTGGTTCCTTTGATTAACTGGAAGCAGATACCTTTGATATCTGCCCAGGGAATAAATTCATATTCGCAGGGCGAAAAGTCCTTTTGGGCATGTCCGTCGATATGGTAAGTGACCGCTGTGGTGACAGAAGCCTCCTCTAACAGAAATGTATCAAAGACATTGCCGGTAAGCATGGCATTCATGAAATTTTTAAGTCCGGTAATCTGCAGTGCAATCATTTTTTGCCTTTCTGTAAGCGGGGTGCGTAATCGGTTTGATAATCAGAATACATACACCGACGCATTGTATTGCTAATAGTATAACTTTCTGCGCATAATAAAGGCAAGAGTTAATTTGGAAAATGTTGTGACTTGTTTTCTTGTTTTCCTGTCATTATAAGTGGGAAAAAGAATATAAGAAGGAAGGATTAGGTATGGATGATAATAAAATAATTGATTTATATTGGAAACGTTCAGAGTCTGCTATAGCAGAGACGGATAAAAAATATGGAAGATATTGCAGTACCATTGCATTTAATATTTTACATAACCGTGAAGATGCAGAAGAGTGCGTCAATGATACCTATTTTAAGGTTTGGGGGGTAATACCTACGTTACGTCCCCTGAAATTCTCTGCGTTTATTGGAAGAATCACACGGAACCTTTCACTGAATAAATATGAATATTATAATGCAAAAAAACGTGGTCAGGGTGAAACACAAGTTGTATTTGAAGAATTGCAGGGATGTATTGCCAGTACCGGAAACGTAGAAGATGCTATTGAAGATATGCTTCTGACAGAAAAGTTAAATTGTTTTTTAGAGGGTCTGCCTACAGAAAAACGTAAGATTTTTATGCGTAGATATTGGTATCTTAGTGGAGTTAAGGATATTGCATCTGATTACCAAATGAATGAAAGCAAGGTTAAGATGATATTGCTTCGGACACGGAATGCCTTAAAAGAATATTTGGAGCAGGAGGGTATTGTCTTATGAGGGAAGCAAAACGAATTATCAGGGCACTTGGCGATGTAGATGACAGATACATTGAGGAAGCAGCACCTGGAAAGAAAAATAGAACGCATTTATCTTATAGGAAACTGGCAGTTTTAGTTGCATGTCTTGTATTGATGTTATCTTTATCCATAGTAGCTTATGCTGCTAATTGGTTTGGACTTCGTGATTTGTTGCTGCCTTTTATAAACCGGTCTTCTTCCATAGAAGAGGAAAGTAGTACCATTGGTTTATCAGGGTATCAGGGAAGTAAAGAATGGCAGGCCTTGGCAGAATGGCAGGAGTTTGTGAGTCAGTATGACCCGGATGGAAGAATTTATCAAAATATAGATGGTCGATTGGATTCCAGCTTTGCTCGTTATAGTTGTTATCTTGTGTATTCACAGGAGATGGCTGAAGAAATAGACAGGATTACAGAAAAATATGGATTGGCACTCCATACAACATCCTATGACCTTCAGGAGCATCCGGAATTGGTTGAAACACTGGGGAATTTCCTTGGAGATAACGGTGGATATTATACTTATATGTATGAGGACGGTACTTTCGAGGTGGAAGGAACGATTCAACTTGCAGATAACGGAGCATGGGATTTTGTGCTTCTGCGTTCTGTAAAAGGAACTTTTCATGATGCCATGTTGGATATTGGAGACATTGCTGAATATCAGGAAATGTTGTACGAAACAGAATGTGGCGTTCCGGTCACTTTGGCATTGGGAAAAAGCAGAGCTTTGGTGCTGGCAGATTTGGAGGATTGCTTTGTTACGATAACGATACCTTACGGAACGGAAAAGGGACTGGGGCAATCTCACATGAAAATATTGGCGGACAGCATTGATTTTGCTGCACTTACTCCGGTTGTGAAACCTCAATCAGATCTATCAAACAGCAGTGGGTCAGTAGAACATGATGAGGTGGTAAAAGATGGTAGTGAGGTTGCGGTAGAATATGATGCGGATGCAAGGCAGATATATGCAGCAACTTTGCGCAATCTTTTGTATAACAATATTCTGCCGGATGGAAGTACGGCAGAAACCTCGGTAGGAGAATATTCGAGTTTTGCAATCGGCGATGTGGATTCTGACGGAAAGGAAGAGTTGGTACTACTATATGACCCTGGGGTAATGGCAGATGAGAAGGGTTATATTATGGGCTATGATAGTGATACAGGAGAAATATATATCCAATTAGAAGAATTCCCGTATTTTGCTTTTTTGCGTAATGGAAATCTAAAAGCACTGTCTTCACATAATCAAACTTATGGAGACATGTGGCCATATTTGTTTTACCGGTATATTCCGGAGAGTGATACTTATGAATTGGCAGGATATGTGCATTCAGAAGATAAGCAGGTTTTGGAATTAAACGGAATGTCAGACCAATATCCGTATAAAGCAGACACTTCTGAAACAGGAACGGTATATTATGTAGGAACAGACGGCTGGGGAACGACTCCCATGGATGAAACGGACTATATGGAATGGCTGAATGCAAATGTAGGTAATGTTCAAGAACTGGAGATTCCATATTTACCATTTACTGAAGAAAATATTGGGAAAATGGAACTCCAAAAGAAAAATATGAGTGGGAATAGTATTGATACAAGTAGACTATTGGATGAATGTGAAAACATGAAAGTACATTGGGAAAGTGATTCTATAGATGTGGATGGAAACGGCATTACCGATTATGCCATTGTGGGAACCATTAATGAGGGGGATGAGTATAGAAATATACTGGGAGTAATGTTAGATGATGGTAAAACCGTTGTTTCAGAATTTCAAGGTGTAACAGGATGGCGCGAGGATTTTATTACTGTGAGAACAGATAAATTGCGCTATACAGATAAGGATTCAATTGTAATACAGTTTACGGAATCAACCAGTAACTATGGAAGTTCAGATATTCACATTTTGAGTGTGAATGCAGATGCTAATGAAGTGGAGATTATAGAAGAAATAACAATTTTAGATGGGGGGATTAATTCTCAATTCTATTCTTTGTATGAAAAAACAGCAATGATAGGAGATATGACGGTTATTTCGATGACTCCGGAAGATGAGCTTATCTTGTATATAGACAAATTAGGTACAAATGCGGTTTCTATATCGGGGAATAATTATGAAAAAACACAATATTTATATTGGACGGGGGAAAAATGGCAGGTATCTGAATTAAAAAAGGACATTAATAATTATAATGAGAAATAAACACAAAAGCTATTTTCTGATTGTATTTATATAAATACTGTGAAATGAGAACAATTACATAAATATAAAGTTATTATACAAAATAATATTGACAGAATAATTACGGAAATATACTATAAAAATACAATATGTAAAAGGACTTGAATAGATTGATTAGAAAAAAGGTAACATCATTCATAAGGTAAAAGACAGTAAGGATATTATAGTTTAGGGGATATGTATCTTCATTTTTTGGGTGCAGATGATTAGGATGAGGGAAGAGTTATGAAGTTAAGAAAAGAAATTATTGTAATTATATCTTTACTGGGGATTATATGTGCCGGATGTAGCGGAAAATCCGATGAGGAGGGAACACAATCGCAAACTGCCACTCGCACACAAATTTCTGCTGGAGAAACTGTTACAGAAAATTCAGAGGAAATTACGAAAAAAATGCATGTGTTTTCACAGGAGGATATGGTTGTTACACCCGGCATAAGGGAATACGAATTTGCAGCTGCACAGGAGTTAGGCAGTGTTAAAACATTACAGGGAGTATTGCCGGGAACAGGAGAGGGAACATGGTACATCATTGAAATGGATGGTGTGGAGTATTATTACGGAAAATACGATTATTCTGACGAAATTATACTTCGGGGGTATTCCATTATTGATGATAAACATTCGCTGGCAAATGGTATCAGGGTAGGGATGAAACAGAAAGAGATACTTGGGGAATATCCGGATATGGCAGTCATGGATTTTGAAGGCAATTATCTGAATGGGGATGTGGCGGCATGCATGGGATGGAATAATGTCACCTATCCGCGGAGCTACATAGATATGGATGATGAATGGGATTATAAGGGAGAAGATTATTATTGGGAAAACCAGTTCGATTATATCATGATTGCGGATATTAATATTGGAAACTATGATACTTTACCGCTTTATGTGGGATTACTCATGAAGGATGATATGGTGTCGGCTATCACCTTCTACAACCCAACGGCAGGGTGATAGCCTTTTGCCCACTCACAATCGAACCGTAAAGTAAAATAACTGTGAAACTTTCCATTCCCCTTTACAGTCCATGTAAAATGTGCTACTATATTACATAGTAATGAAAACTATTTGCGAAAGTTCTGCGAAACGCGACAAAAAGAGAAAAATACAAGTTCTGTAAAAAGAACTGAAACGGGCACAAAAGCGCAGATTAGGAAAGGGATGGAAATCAGATATGAAATATAATTATAAAATCGTAGTAGACAGCTGTTGCGAATTACCGGAGGAATTGCGGGATGACGAGAGATTTGAAAGAGTTCCTCTGGAAATAGAAGTCGGCGACGATTATCGTATTCTGGATGATGAAAACTTTGATCAGAAGGATTTCCTAAGAAGGGTGGCAGAGTGCCCCAAATGTCCGAAGTCTTCCTGTCCGTCTCCGGAGAGCTATATGAACGCCTATCGTACGGAAGCAGAGAGAGTCTACGTGGTGACATTGACTTCAAAGCTGAGCGGCAGCTACAACAGCGCAGTTCTTGGGAAAAATTTATATGAAGAACAGTATGGGGACAAAAATATACTGGTAGTAGACTCACGTTCTGCAAGCTGCGGGGAGACACAGATTGCATTAAAGCTTATGGAACTGGAGGAGCAGGGGCTTACCTTTGCGGAAATCACTAAGAAAATCCGTCATTTCCGTAATGAAATGCACACCTATTTTGTACTGGATAATTTAGAAACACTTCGGAAGAACGGCCGGCTTACCGGTATTAAGGCTGTTGTGGCTTCTACGCTCAGCATTAAACCGGTGATGGCAGCGGAGGATGGAATTATTGTACAACGAGGTCAGGGCATCGGAATCAAAAAGGCATTAAATAAGATGGTGGATCTGATAGCGTCGGAACTCACAGATGCCGATAAGAAGAGAATCATCATCAGTCATTGCAATGCACCGGACAGGGCACTCTTGGTGGAGCAGATGATTAAATTAAAAACCGGGTGCAATAACATTATGATGCAGGATATGGCAGGCATCAGCAGTATGTATGCAAATGACGGCGGCGTTATTGTTGCGGTGTAAGATGCAGATAAGTGTACAGGCTGAGACAGGGATTTTGACGTTCACGTTCATGGTGCAGTCATTGTGCATATTCAGCCAGGCATTTTTTGGCATAGCCGATACCGGCGCCGATGGCTGAAAAAGTATGACCGTCACACATGGTAATATGTGTAAGCTGTACAGATTTGATATACCTTCCGTTTAAGATGGTTTTACGGTTGGGTGCAAAGAAAACAGGATAAGCTTCAAACTGTGCAAGCAGACTTTCCAAGGAGGCATTATGTGGAAGAATTTCCCCGGATTTCAGGGTCACATAAATATGTCCTCCTTTTTTTTCGGCATAAAGAATGTCACTTTCGTATATATAGTGGGTACCTGCCTCGGCACGGATTTCGATGGGAATTTCCCGTTTGCCGGAAAGAACCAGAAGATTGTCCAACAGAGAGGATAATTCTTCTTTTCGCACCGGCTTTTCTAACAGAAGAATTTCCATGGGTGCATCTTTGCCGAGCGCCTTTTTTTCTTCTTTTTCTTCCGGGGAGGCATAGAGCAGGATAACGGGCGCGGAACAACCTGCCTTAATCAGACATTGCAAAACAGAACTGTCCGAAATATCCGGAGTCAGTTCCATATCAATAAAGAACGCATCAAACTGCATGGGATTTTTAAGCAGACTGTCTGGATGGCCATAGGAGTCAACATAAAGGTTTCCGGAGATGGAAAGGCGTTTGTCGGATTCCCTTGCCAAAAGTCTCTCAAGCTGTTTTCTGTCAGCGACATTATCGTTACAAACGGCAATATGCATGGTTGTTTCCTCTGTATCAGATGGTTAAAAGCTCAACGGGCGCCCGGTACAGTAAAAAGAGCAGGATAAGCTGGATAATTAAAATAGCGGGCATGCCGTAGACAAATTTTAAGTGTCTTGTTTTGTGGCGGAAGGTATACATGCCTAAGATGGAGCCGATACTGCCGCCGATAATGGCAACCATAAAGAGGGTGGCTTCCGGAATCCGGAAGGCACCCTTTATGGCTTTGCGCTTGTCAATGCCCATAAGGGCAAAGCCAAGCAGATTTACGATGATAAAATACGATACGATAATTAAAATAACTTCCATACTCAGTACTTTCTATTAAGGAAATAAAGACTATTTGTTGTTCTTCTCAACCTCTAATTTCTTCATGGCGCGTACCTTTAAGGACAGACCGAACAGATTGATGAAGCCTTCTGCATCGTGGTGGTCGTAAAGGTCACCGGTCTTGAAGGATGCTAAGGATTCATTGTAGAGGGAGTAAGGAGAAGTAGTGCCGGCCTTGATAATGTTGCCCTTGTAAAGCTTGAATTTCACTTCACCGGTTACATATTCCTGGGTTACTTCAATGAAAGCCTGCATAGCCTCACGAAGAGGAGTGAACCACTTGCCTTCGTAAATAAGGCTTGCAAATTTAGCGCCGATTTCGGTCTTCATGGCATAGGTGTCACGGTCTAAGATTAATTCTTCAAGCTGCTGGTGAGCTTCCATTAAAATGGTGCCGCCCGGTGTTTCGTATACGCCGCGGGACTTCATGCCGACAACACGGTTTTCCACGATGTCGATGATGCCGATACCGTGCTTGCCGCCCAGTCTGTTTAATTCTCTTACAATGTCGGAGTATTTCATCTTCTTGCCGTTTACGGAAGTGGGAATACCCTTTTCAAAAGTCATGGTTACATATTCTGCCTGGTCGGGAGCCTTCTCCGGAGTAGTACCGAGTACTAACAGGTGGTCGTAGTTGGGCTCGTTGGCCGGATCTTCCAGTTCCAGACCTTCATGGCTGATGTGCCAGATGTTACGGTCACGGCTGTAGGAAGAGTCGGTGGAGAAAGGAAGATTGATGCCGTGAGCCTGGCAGTAAGCGATTTCGGATTCACGGGAGTCCATTTTCCACTTGTCGTTTCTCCAGGGAGCAATAATCTTGATATCGGGAGCCAGGGCCTTGATACCTAATTCAAAACGAATCTGGTCGTTGCCCTTGCCGGTTGCACCGTGGCAGATGGCAACAGCGTTTTCTTTTCTTGCAATTTCCACTAACTTCTTGGCAATCAGAGGTCTTGCCATGGAAGTACCTAATAAGTATTTATTTTCGTAAACAGCATGTGCCTGTACGCAGGGAGCAATGTAATCGTCGCAGAACTCGTCGATAACATCCAAAATGTATAATTTTGCAGCGCCGCAGGATTTTGCACGTTCTTCAAGACCGTTTAATTCTTCTTCCTGACCGCAGTCGATGCAGACACAGACTACATCATAATCATAAGTTTCTTTTAACCAAGGAATGATGGCAGTGGTATCCAGACCGCCGGAATATGCCAAAACAACTTTTTCCTTCATATTTTTATGCCTCCTATGTGGAATCTTTTTTGAACTTGCCCTTACTATACAACAACTTTATCTTGATTGCAAGCAGAAAAATGCATATAATATAGAAAAACATTGCATAAAATACAGAACAAAATGCATAAAAATTAAAAATAAAGGAAATGCTTGCATAAAAATTCATAAGTGCTATAATGTACCCATGCAAAAGAAAAACAAGCGACGCGAAAGCGGCATTTGTTTTTCTTGCATGGGTAGCTCCCGAATATCCTGCGAAGCAGGAAAGGAGCGCAGAAGGCGCGAATTCGGGAGCATGCAGGAGAAGCGAACGAATGGTCTGCGAAGCAGACAAGAAGTGCCAAAGGCACGGATTCGTGAGCGTGCAGGAGAGGCGAACGAATGGTCTGCGAAGCAGACAAGGAGTGCCAAAGGCACGGATTCGTGAGCGTGCAAAAGAAAAACAAGCGACACCGAAGGTGGCATTTTATAAGGAAAGGAGCCGGACATGATTACAATACGTGCCATGGAATTAGAAGATTTTGAAGGAGTACATAAGCTTTGGATGAGCATCAAAGGCTTTGCCATAAGAAGCATCGATGATGCGAAGGAAGGTGTGGAACGCTTCTTAAAAAGAAATCCCGGCATCAGTGTGGTGGCAGAGGAAGACGGCGAAATCGTGGGAGCCATCCTTTGCGGACACGACGGCAGAAGGGGCTGTCTGTATCATGTCTGTGTGAGAGAAGATAAACGAATGAAGGGCATCGGCAAATCCATGGTCGTGTACTGCATGGAGAAGCTGAAGGAAGAAAAGATCAGCAAGGTGTCCCTGATAGCCTTTACCGAAAACGATATCGGCAATGCGTTCTGGAAATGCATCGGCTGGACAAAAAGAAACGATTTGAACTATTATGATTTCGTATTAAATACCGAAAATATTATTGCTTTTAATAAGTAGAAGATTTACTCTGATAGGGAAGTTTGGATATAGAAAGTGAGGAAAAGTCATGAAATTTACAGAAGGCGGCGTGACCGCAGCAAAAGGATTTGAAGCAGCAGGTGCGGAAGCACAGATTAAATATAAAAACAGAATGGATATGGCGCTTGTATACAGCAAGGTTCCCTGCGTGAGCGCCGGTACTTTTACCAGCAACGTGGTAAAGGCGGCGCCCGTTCTCTGGGACAAAAATATCGTGGATACCAAAGAAACCGCACAGGCGGTGGTAGTCAACTCCGGTATTGCCAATGCGTGCACCGGCAAGCAGGGCATGGACATTTGTAAAAAAGAAGCGGAATGTGCGGGCAGACTGCTGGGTATCCCCGCAGATGCGGTACTGGTAGCGTCCACCGGCGTTATCGGCATGCAGATTCCCGAAGACAGAATTTGTGCCGGCATTGAGAAACTGGCAGCGGCAAAAACAGATACCCTGAAAGCCGGCAACGATGCCGCAAGAGCCATTATGACCACCGATACGGTATTCAAGGAAGTGGCAGTGGAAATTGAACTTTCCGGCAAAAAAGTAACCCTCGGCGGTATGTGCAAGGGCTCCGGCATGATTCATCCCAATATGTGCACCATGTTAGGCTTTGTTACCACGGATGCCGCAATCAGCAAGGAACTTCTGGTAAAGGCGGTAAAAAAGGATGTGATAGACTCCTTCAACATGATTTCCGTGGACGGCGATACCTCCACCAACGACACCCTTCTGGTGCTGGCAAACGGTATGGCTAAGAACCCTGTGATCACAGAAGAAAATGAGGACTATAAAGTATTCTGTGAAGCCCTTCATGCGGTAACCACCACGCTGGCAAAGAAGATGGCGGGCGACGGCGAAGGCGCCACCGCATTGTTTGAAACGAAGGTCATTCATGCGGATACCAAGCAGAATGCCCGTATTTTAGCAAAATCCGTTATCTGCTCCTCCCTGACAAAGGCGGCGATTTTCGGACATGATGCCAACTGGGGCAGAATTCTCTGTGCCCTTGGTTATTCCGGTGTCAACTTTGACCCGGAAAATGTGGATTTGTATTTTGAAGCGGAAGGCAAAAAGATGGCGATTTTCAGTAAAGGTGTTGCCTGTGATTACAGCGAGGAAGAAGCCAGTGCCATTTTGTCCTGCAAGGAAGTTACCGCGCTGGTGGACATGCACATGGGCGAGGAAAGCGCTACGGCATGGGGCTGCGATTTGAGCTATGATTATGTAAAGATTAACGCCGATTACCGGTCATAAAAGTTTAGAAAGGATTGGTTTGGAAAAATGGAAGAAAAGGATATGAAAGAAGTTTTACAGAAAGCGGAAGTGCTGATCGAGGCCCTTCCTTACATACAGAAATTCAACCGTAAGATTATCGTTGTGAAATACGGCGGAAGCGCCATGAGCAACGAAGAGCTGCAGAAAAATGTCATCAAGGATGTGACTCTGTTAAAGTTAGTTGGTTTCAAACCCATTATCGTACACGGCGGCGGCAAGGAAATCAGCCGCTGGGTCGGCAAGGTGGGCAAGGAAGCCCGGTTTATCAACGGACTGCGCGTGACCGATGAAGAAACCATGGAAATTGCGGAAATGGTACTGAATAAGGTAAACAAAAGCCTGGTTACCATGGTGGAAGAGCTTGGCGTCAAGGCAGTCGGCTTAAGCGGCAAGGACGGCGGACTCTTAAAGGTAGATAAAAAGTACGCAGACGGAAAAGACATCGGTTATGTGGGAGACATCAAACAGGTTGACCCCACCGTCCTGTATGACCTTCTGGAAAAAGACTTTCTTCCCATCGTGGCGCCCATCGGCCTGGATGACAATTTCAAAACCTACAACATCAATGCGGATGATGCGGCATGCGCCATTGCCAAGGCTGTCGGTGCGGAAAAGCTGGCGTTCCTGACGGATATCGAAGGTCTGTACCGCGACATTAACGATAAGTCTTCCTTTATTTCCAGACTGAGTGCGACCCAGGCAGAAGAGCTGATCAACAGCGGACTGATTGGCGGAGGCATGCTGCCAAAACTCGGAAACTGCACTTCCGCTATCCGCAACGGCGTCAACCGTGTGCATATTCTGGACGGACGTATTCCCCACTGCCTGCTTCTGGAAATCTTTACCCAGGGCGGTATCGGAACGGCGATTGTCAAAGACGGGGACATGGCGGAAAACGGCTGGAAAATGCAATAGGACAGAAATGAAGGTTACGGCAGGAAACAGCCGGCGAATGTAATGGGACAGGAATGAAGATTACGGCTGGAAAATGCAATGAGAAAGGAACGAAGATTATGGCAGAAAATCTGACGATGCAGGAATATATCGACGAGGCGGAAAGCGAACTGCTACACACATACAACCGTTACCAGATTGTACTGGACAAGGGCGACGGTGTTTATCTGTACGACTATAACGGAAAAAAATACCTGGACTTTGTTTCCGGCATTGCGGTGTTTGCTTTGGGATATCATAACGAAAGCTACAACAATGCCCTGAAGGAGCAGATTGACAAGCTCATTCACACTTCTAACTATTATTACAATGTGCCCGCTATCGAAGCGGCTAAAAAGTTAAAAGCCGTCAGCGGCATGGACAGGGTATTTTTTACCAACTCCGGCGCGGAGGCTATTGAAGGTGCCATCAAGGCAGCCAGAAAATATGCATACTTAAAAGACGGTACCACCGATCACGAAATCATTGCCATGGAGCATTCCTTCCACGGCAGAACCATGGGAGCGCTTTCCGTAACGGGCAACCCGCATTACAGAGAGGCTTTTGAGCCGGGCATCGGCAACATCCGTTTTGCTACCATGAACGACATTGACAGTGTAAAAGCATTGATTAACGAAAAAACCTGCGCCATTATCATGGAAACGGTACAGGGTGAGGGCGGCATTCATCCGGCAGACGAGGCTTTCTTACGGGAGCTCCGAAAAATCTGCGACGAAAAGGATATTCTGCTTATTTTAGATGAAATCCAGTGCGGCATGGGCAGAACCGGTTACATGTTTGCCTGGCAGAAATACGGCGTAAAGCCGGATATCATGACCACCGCCAAAGCGCTGGGTTGCGGCGTGCCGGTGGGAGCCTTCCTCTTAAATGAAAAAGTGGGAGCACATTCCCTTGCAGCCGGTGACCACGGAACCACCTACGGCGGCAATCCGCTTGTGTGTGCGGCAGTAAACAAAGTGCTTGATTTATTTGAAACGAACCATATAATAGAAAATGTGAGAGAAGTAGCGCCTTATCTGGAAAAGCGTCTGGACGAGCTGAAGGAAAAATACGACTTTATTATTGACAGACGCGGTGCGGGACTGATGCAGGGACTGGAATTTGACAGACCGGTGGCTCCTTATATTAACAGCGCCCTGGACAAGGGACTTATGTTAATCAACGCGGGTCAGAGCATCATCCGTCTGGTACCTCCTCTCATTATAACAAAACAGAACGTGGATGATATGATTGCTGTTCTCGACACCTGTCTTTCCGGGGAGCCGGCATAACATCCTGTTCGGAAGGCTTGGTGATACATGAGAAAGAGACTGCTGGCAGTACTTTTAATTGTCTGCGTGATGGCAGGTATGTTATATTTGGGCAATGAAAACGAATATGTGGGAAAAGAAGAGGAAATTTCCACACTTTTCAGGGATAAAGAGACGATTTACTTCTGGTACTCCGATGAGGAGCTGACGGATTTTATTGCCAGTGCGGCAGTAGCGTTCGGCGCAGAAAAGGACGTGCGTGTAATCCCCGTACTGACTTCGGACAGTGAGTATTTAGAGGCATTAAATCAGGCATCCCTGCATTCCACGCAAATTCCCGATGCCTTTATTTTAAGCAATGACTCATTGGAAAAGGCTTATCTTTCCGGTCTGGCATCCCGTATTACGGATGAAGCGGGTATCTGCAACGAGGACCATTTTCCGGGGACTGCGCTTTCCGCAGTGACCTATAAGGACAAGTTGGTTGCGTACCCGTATTATTATAAAACAAGCGCACTCCTTTACAATAAGACTTATCTGGAAGCCTGGACGGCAGAGCAGCTGCAGAAAGCAGCGGAAGGCGACGGGGAAGAAGCCGCGGACGACACCGGTGAGGATGCAGCGGACAATGCGGATGCGTCCGGAGAAGAAGGAGACACCGGGGAAATAGAAGCCACGGAGGATACCCTGACCGTGACACCGGAGCAGCTTGAGGCAGGCATTCCCGCCAATATGGATGAAATGCTTGCGTTTGCGGACAACTATGATGCACCCGAAAATGTAGAAGCGGTGCTCCGATGGGATGTTTCCGATATTTTTTACAATTACTTTTTCGTAGGCAATTACATGGTGGTCGGCGGTGAATGCGGCGATGACGAAACGGCTGTTGACATCAACAATGAGGCGGTAAAGCAGTGCCTGGAGGTTTACCAGAACTTAAACCAGTTCTTTTATATTGAGTCGGATTCCGTTTCCTATGACTCCGTGGTGCAGGATTTTATCGACGGTAAAATCGTGTTTACCATTGCTACAACGGATGTGCTGGCAAAGCTAAAACAGGCAAAGGAGGAAGGCACATTTCCGTATGAATACGGAATTGCCATGCTGCCGGGGCCCGGTGCGGAGCTGCAGGCAAAGTCCCTTTCCGTTACCAATTGCGTGGTGGTAAACGGCTACTCCGAGCACAGAGAGCTTGCCAATGAATTTGCGGCCTTTTTAACAAACGAATACTATGACAACCTGTATGAGCGTACCGGCAAGGTTTCCGCCAATTTAGCGGCAAATGCGGGCAACGAGGATTTGCAGGTATTTATGGAAGAGTACAAGCATGCGGGCTCCCTGCCCAAGATGATTGAAACCAGCAACTTCTGGATTCAGCTTGAAATTCTCTTCTCCAAAGTATGGGAAGGGGAAGATGCAGCAGGACTCCTGCAGGAGCTCTCCGATAAGATAACAACGCAGTTGCAGTAAAAAGACCTGCAAAATAAGTGAAATAGCAGAAAAGACATAAAAAGATACAAATAAGATACACAGGCATGCAAGAATAAAATCCAGTCATGTGCGCATAATGAATATAACAGACATTCATGGGAGGCGCATATGATTGGATTTCTTATTGCCGTGATTTCCGGCTTGCTGATGAGCGTGCAGGGTGTTTTCAATACGCAGGTGACCAAGACCACGGGCATGTGGGTTGCCAATGCTTTTGTGCAGTTTACGGCATTTTTAATCTGCATCGCCATCTGGGCAATTTCCGACCGGACATCGTTCGGAACCCTTTTGAAAGTGGAGCCGCGGTACATGTTAATCGGCGGCATCTTAGGCGCGGGCATTACTTATACGGTTATCAAGGCAATGGATATGATGGGACCGGCAAAAGCCGTCATGATGATTGTGACGGCACAGATTTTAGTGGCGTATCTTATAGAGCTTTTCGGACTTTTCGGGGTGGAAAAACAGCCCTTTTCCTGGAGAAAGGTAATAGGCATTCTGCTGGCGGCAGGAGGTATTATTTTGTTCAAATGGGAGTAAATTACCCTTGTAAAAATGAGGCAACTCCATTACAATGATAGCAGTGGTCAAGAGGCATTCCCGGAAAGGGAAGACCATGAAACATTTTATAAGATATTATCTGGCAGCAGGCTTACTTGGCATGACAATTTTGTTTGCAGCCGGCTGCGCCGGACAGAACAACACGACCTATTCCTTAAAAGGGGAACAGCCCCTGGCGGAGGAAGATACATCCGGCGGGGCGGACAGTACGGCACGGAATACAGACAGCACAGCACGGACTGCGGACGCCGCAGTGGAAAGCGGCACTCCGGCGGGGGAAACTGTCAACGCCGCCGCAGAAATCCGGAATGCCGGCAGCGATACCGTTCTGGTACATATTTGCGGAGAAGTGCGGACTCCGGGCGTTTATGAACTGACTGCGGACAGCCGGATTTGTGATGTGCTGTTTTTGGCGGGCGGTTTTACGGCGGATGCCGATACGGAAGCGGTCAACATGGCGGCAGGTATAGAGGACGGCATGCAGATTGTGATTCCCACCGAAACGGACAGGACACAGGAAATGACGGGAAACAGTTCAGACCGGACGGGAGAAACAGCAGCCGGGAAAACGGAGAGTCAGCTTGTCAATATCAATACGGCGGATAAGGAGACACTTATGAGTCTGCCGGGTATCGGAGCAGGCAAAGCGGAAGCGGTGATTGCCTACCGGGAAGCGGGCGGCGTATTTAAGGATATCAAAGACATCATGTTGGTGGACGGTATCAAAGAGGGCGTGTATGCCAAAATCAAAGATAAAATATGTGTAAAGTAAAAATATAATAAAGGCGGGAAGAGAAATGGGTAAAAAGGCTTTGGTGGTTGATGATGAAAAACTGATTGTGAAAGGAATCCGGTTCAGTCTGGAGCAGGACAATATGGAAGTGGACTGCGCCTACGACGGAGAGGAAGCGCTGGAGCTGGCGCATAAAAATCAGTACGACATTATTTTGCTGGACGTAATGCTGCCGAAATTGAACGGCTTTGAGGTATGCCAGCAGATTCGTGAATTTTCCAGTGTCCCCATTATCATGCTTACGGCAAAGGGCGATGACATGGACAAAATTCTGGGACTGGAATACGGCGCCGACGATTATATTACCAAGCCTTTCAATATACTGGAAGTGAAAGCGCGCATCAAAGCCATTATCCGCCGTACCGAAGTGAAAAAGCCGAATAAGGAAGACAGTGTGCTGGAAATCGGCTCCTTAAAAATCGACTGCGACGGCAGGAGAGCGTATGTGAACCGCAGGGAAGTGGGACTTACCGCCAAAGAATTTGAAGTGCTGGAGCTTCTTATGCGCAATCCCAACAAGGTATACAGCCGGGAAAAGCTTCTGCAGATGGTATGGGGCAGCGATTACCCGGGCGACGTGCGCACCGTGGATGTCCATATCCGGAGACTGCGTGAAAAAATAGAGGAATGTCCCGGTGAGCCGAAGTTTGTGCATACAAAGTGGGGTGTGGGATACTATTTCATGAACATGGAATAAGACGGCAGGTAACCGCTTTTTAAATGGAGTAAAGAATGTTAAAAAAAATGGAGCAATGGGGCAGCAAATTTGTAGAAGGCTGCAAACGAATAAAGGGACTCAGGAGCCTCAGGGCCAGAATATTCGTGATTATTCTGGTTATGGGATGTCTGCCTGGAGTCCTTCTTCGTTATGGAATTATGCAAAACTATGAGCAGCATGCCATAGAACTGCGGACGAACACCGTGCAGACACAGTTGAAAATCTTGGCCAACCACCTGATACACTACAATTATCTGCAGGATAATTCTTCCGAAGTGATCGGTGCGGAGCTGGACATGCTTTCTAACCTTTACGACGGCCGTGTTATTATCATCGGCGGGAACTTCAAGGTGGTGAAGGATACCTATGGCATCAGCGAGGGTAAAACCATTATTTCCGAGGAGGTTATCCGCTCTTTTGACAACCAGAGCATTTCCAATTATGACAGGAAACACGGCTACATAGAAATGACGACGCCCATTACGGAGACGGTAACGAATGCAACCGACATGGGCGAAAAAGAGGAAATCGTGGTCCGGGGCGTTATGCTGACCAGTATTTCTACGGACAATATTATGGCGACCATGGATGTGCTGAACCGGAAGGCGTTGATTCTGGAAGCTATTATTCTTCTGATTATTCTGGCGGTTGCCATGGTGCTTTCCGATGTGCTGACCCGTCCTTTCTCCCACATTACACAGGCTATTAACGAAGTAAAAGCGGGATATACGGACGAAAAAATTTCGGTTCCCGACTATTCCGAAACCATTCATATCGTGGATGCGTTCAACCAGCTTTTAGGCCGCATGAAGGTGCTGGATGATTCCCGGCAGGAATTTGTTTCCAACGTGTCCCACGAACTGAAAACCCCGCTGACATCCATGAAAGTTCTGGCGGATTCCCTGCTTGCCCAGCCGGACGCACCGGCGGAAATGTACCGGGAATTTTTACAGGATATTACCGCGGAAATTGACCGTGAAAACCAGATTATCACAGACCTGTTATCTCTGGTGAAAATGGATAAAAAGGCAGTGGATCTGAATGTTTCCGCCGTAAACATCAATGAGCTGACCGAGCTTATCTGCAAACGGCTTCGTCCCATTGCGCGGAAGAAGGATGTGGAAGTGGAATTAACCAGCCTCCGCCCCGTGGTTGCGGAAGTGGATGAAGTGAAAATGACCCTGATTATTTCCAATCTGGTGGAAAATGCCATTAAGTACAATAAGGAGCATGGCTCCGTGAAAATTACGCTGGATGCCGACCATCAGGTATTTACTCTTGAGGTCAAGGATACCGGTATCGGCATTCCGCAGGATTCACTGGATAAAATTTACGAACGTTTTTATCGTGTGGACAAATCCCATTCCCGGGAAATCGGCGGTACGGGCTTAGGTCTTGCCATTACCAAGAATGCGGTACTGATGCACCGCGGTTCCATTACGGTGTCCAGCCTGGAGGGCGAAGGGACCACCTTTTTGGTAAAGATACCACTGACCCATATCAATTCATAGAAAGGCGAAACGATGAACGGAAAAAATTCTGTTTCTGTGAATAGACCGGCATACCGGAAAAGCTTTCTTTTCAAAGTAATTGCTTTTTTGTGCAGCTTTGTTCTTATTCTGCCGGGCTGCAACCGCCCGGAAGAAAGAAAGGACGGTAGTGCCAGGGATATTTACTATATCAATACATCGATAACGGGGCTGGAGCCGCATGAAAAGGAAATTTCGGCGAGAAAGCCGGATGAGCAGCTTGCGGAAATGATGGAGCTGCTGGCTCAGGCGCCGGATAAGATGGATTACAAAGCGCCCCTGCAGATGGGCTTTGAGGTGCTTTCCTGCAAAATCGATGAAGGAAGAGTGATGATAGATGTCAGCGACTCCTATACCGCCATGCCCGCCACTACGGAAATCCTGGTGCGTGCGGCGCTGGTGCGGACGGTTACGCAGATTGACGGCATCAAATATGTTATTATCACGGTGAACGGCAAGCAGTTGTATGACAATCTTGGTAATGTGGTGGGGCTTCTTTCGGCAGACCAGTTTATCGATAATGCCGGTGACGAAATCAATGCTTACGAAAAAGTCCGGCTGAAGCTTTATTTTGCCAATGCGGATGGCACGGGACTGATTGCCACCAGCCGCACGATTGCCTACAATACCAACATTTCCATAGAAAAACTGGTGGTGGAGCAGTTACTTGCCGGTCCCAATGAGGACGTGGCGGATGTAGCATTTCCGACTATCAACCCCAATGCCAAGCTGGTCAGCATTTCCGTCAAGGACGGCATCTGCTATGTAAACTTTGACGAAAATTTTCTGACGCAGGTTTATAATGTTTCCACGGATGTGGCGATTTATTCCGTGGTCAATTCCCTGGTAGAGCTTAACAACGTCAACAAGGTACAGATTACCATAAACGGCGAAACCAACATCATGTTCCGTGAGAGTGTAAGCTTAAGTACCGTGTTTGAACGCAACCTTAATATTGTAACGACAGCGGAGTAGGTGATCTTATCGTATTCAGAATTCATGCAGCGCCGCCCCAAATCCGGCGGCCGCTGTGTCTTTTTCAAATCTTTCTCATTCTGTTATTAACTCTGTATTCTTTTATTTTCTCATCCCGATTTCCAATCGAATATGAAAACGCGGCAGACAGGCAGGTGGAGCTTGCGGGAATTGTTGCCGGTAAAGTCTTAAAGCAAAGCAAAACCGGCATCCGGACCTATCTGCTGGTAAAAACAGAAAAGTGGCAAATTTGCAGCGGACAGTCGGAGACACTTCCTGCAAAAGGGTATGTATTATGTGCTGTGGAAGGCGGGATGGGAAAAACGGGGGCAGGACAAACGGAGCGCAACGTGGCGGGAGGACAAGGAACTTCATCCCAAGATGGTTTGCCTTCCATAGGGAGCAGGGTGCGGATTTCCGGCAGCTTTTCCCTATACACGGAGGCAACCAACATAGGGCAGTTCGATGCGAGAAACTATTATGCTGCCCGGCAAATATACGGGCAGGTAAAGAAAACTGCCATTGTATACACAGAACCTCCGAATATAACCGGCAGGGGGAAGGAATGCCTGTGGCAGCTTCGCCGGCATCTGGCGGAAACGTTTCTGGAAGTTTACGGAGAAGAAAACGGAGCTCTGCTTGCCGCCATGCTTCTCGGAGAACGGACATTTCTTTCGGAAGAAACCCAGAGTCTTTACAAAGCGGCAGGCGCCCTTCATGTCATTGCCGTATCCGGTGTTAAGACTCTAAAGTTGGATATCCCCCTAGTGCCTGAAACCCGCATAAACTGGGCATTTGTGCCCCTACATATCGCTATAATTTACATTCTAAAACTGTGCTTAGACGAGGAAATTATTCCTCGTTGTCGTTTCCCTTGTTCAAGGGGGTATTACAAAAAATATATAAATTGGCAAAAGAAGCAATAATTTAGCGTAAGTTAATCTTACCGCAAAAGCCTAATAAATCAGCAAAAGGAGAAGAAGCCTATGGCATATAAAAAATATAGAGAAATGAAAGTTTACGAAGCAAGCGGATATCAGTACAAGAGGACGCCAAGCATTGTGCTTAAGGGACAGTGGATCTCAGAGTTGGGGTTTGATATCGGAGAGCAGATTGAGGTGAAGTGTGAGGATGGACGTTTGATTATAACTAAAGCAAACGAAATATGGGTAACAAAATAATCTCGAAATAACCTCGGATTACGTAGGATTATACATTATATGTAGAAAAATTATACAGTCTTTGTTATAATAAAATCAGCTATGCCCATCAAAATGATGTAGAGCCATTCAAATGGCTCTCTTCTTAGTCTTGAAATAACAAGCATACAGAAATTGTTGAGGTGAAGTAATAGTGGACAGATTAACAAAAGAACAGAGGCATAAAAATATGTCCCAAATTAAAAATAAGGATACCTCAATAGAAATACGTTTAAGAAAGGCACTTTGGAAAGAGGGAATTCATTATAGAAAAAATTATAGTGATTTACCAGGAAAACCAGATATTGCGCTTACAAAATATAAAATTGCAATTTTCTGTGATAGCGAATTTTTTCATGGAAAGGATTGGGAAGTTTTGAAGCCAACTCTGGAAAAGGGAAATAATCCACAGTTTTGGATAAAAAAAATTGGGCGCAACATTGAAAGAGATGATGAAGTAAACAAAGAACTGAATTTTATGGGGTGGACAGTAATCAGGTTCTGGGGAAAAGACATAAAAAAAAATACAGAAACCTGTGTACAAGTTGTAAAGGAAGCTATTTTTGATAGTATCTTACAGGAGATTGAAGATGAGTGAAAGTGGTACAGTAGTATTGATAAAATACTTAACAGAGCATGTGGGCGAAGAAGTACCGTTACAGACTTTAAATGAAATCTGTGGATCGGCTGGATTGCATCATTGGGATAGAGTCATAAGAAACTTAAAACAACAACAAGGATATGACATATCGAATAAAAGGGGAGAATGGTATAAGTTAAATTCTTTAGAACGAAAGACAGTTAAAGGAAAAAGAGGGTACATAAATAAAAAATTAAGATTTTTAGTGCTGGAAAGAGACAATTATACATGCCAAGCATGCGGACGCACACCTGCGGATGGTATAAAACTGGTAATGGATCATGTTGTTCCTGTTGACTGGGGGGGAACAACAGACTTTGATAATTTACAGGCATTATGTACAGATTGTAATGAAGGAAAAAAGGCATGGATTAATGCAGAAGATGCTGCAACTATGCGTGAGGTTTGTATGCAAACTAACACAGCAGATCGTTTAAGAGTATATTTTATGCATCATCCTAATGAGGAGATTGATGTCGATAAATTAGCTGTAGTTGCCAAGACAAGAGAGTGGACAAGACAATTGAGATTCATACGAGCGAAGTGTAATATGAATATTCAGCCGCTGAGAAAAAACAAGAAGGAAAATCGTAAGAAGGATACATACATTTATTTGAAGGAGGATTAATATGGCAAGCGCAAAACAGAAATTAAAAGATTATTTTATTCAAAATGTTGGAAAGGATATAGACAGAGAAACTTTGCGCGAGGTTGCTGGAAATATACAGGATTGGCAGCGTGCACTAAGAACGTTACGACAGGAAACAGGACTCGATATAGTAGCAACGAAAAATGGATACATTTTGACTTCATTAGAGCCAAAATATGAACCTCAAATAAGAAAGAATATTGATAACAAATTAAAATACGCTGTGTTACAGAGAGATAACAGTACATGCCAGAGATGTGGGGCCAACATTCACAACACTCCTAATGTTAAATTGGTAATTGATCATAAAATACCAGTTGAGTTGGGTGGGAGTACAACTATTGATAATCTGTGGACATTGTGCAGTGAGTGTAATGGAGGAAAGCAGGCATTTTTCACAGATGAAAATACTGAGAGAATGAAAGAAATTATGGAGATGGGAAGTGCCGCTGCAAGGCTACAGGCTTATTTTGAGTTGAATCCTAATAAGGTAATTGAACCAACCAAATTGCAGACGGTGGCGAATGTACGTGATTGGGAAAGAACATTAAGGATGGTAAGACAAAAAACTGAAATGGATATTCAATGGGTTAGACCAAATGAGGAATATTCAATGGGCGGATATATTTATAAAAAAAGTGAGTAATACGTGAATTATTAACTTGCTATATCAAGGATGCAACGGTATAATCTGTTGCAATACAAAGAGGAAAGGCTGGAATTATTAAATGGAAACCAATAAAACAACATATAAAAGTATTGATTTATTTGCAGGAATTGGAGGCATAAGATTAGGTTTTGAGAGAGCATTTGGAAAAAAAATCGATACGGTATATGTTTCGGAATGGGACGAATATGCCCAAAAAACATATAAAGAAAACTTTAAAGACAAATTTGATATAGCGGGTGATATTACTAAAGTTGATGAAAAAGATATTCCTGATTTTGATATATGTCTAGCAGGATTTCCATGTCAGGCATTTTCGATGGCAGGAAAAAGGATGGGATTCGATGACGATTACAAGGGGATGTGTAGAGGAACGTTGTTTCAGGACGTTGTTAGAATCTGCGAATATCATAAGCCCAAAGTTATTTTCTGTGAGAATGTAAAAGGATTGACTAATCATGACAGGGGAAGAACATTTAAGATAATAAAAAATGCATTCGAGCAAATTGGTTATACAGTATATAGCAAAGTACTTAATAGCAAAGATTTTGGAGTTCCACAAAATAGGGAACGAATTTATATTGTAGCATTTAGAAATGATATAGAGTCTGCTGGCTTTAAGTTTCCTGATGGAAATAAATCAGATACATGTATTCAAGATATTATGGAAAAAGAACCAGTCAGTGTTAAATATTATCTTTCAACGGTATATATAGATACGTTAGTAAAGCACAAGGCCAGACATGAAGCAAAAGGCAACGGATTTGGATACGAAATACGAGAATTAAAAGGACAGGCGGGAGCCATCGTATGCGGAGGAATGGGAAGAGAACGAAATTTAATAATAGATAAACGCTTGAGGGATTTTACACCAGTAACACATATTAAAGGTGAAGTTAATCGTGATGGTATAAGACGGATGACACCTCGTGAGTGGGCAAGATTGCAAGGATTTCCAGATACATATAAACTGAGTTTGGCAGATACACATTTGTATAAACAATTTGGAAATAGCGTTACTGTAAATGTTATAGAAGCTATAGCAAACGAGATTAGAAAAGTATTGGATCAAGCATAAAAACAAGAATTTACATATAAATTGTGTGAACAAGCATTACAATAATAATAGAGGGATTATGAAAATTGGAAGAAATGATCAATGCCCATGTGGCAGTGGAAAAAAATATAAAAATTGTTGCTTAAAGAAGATATCAATGAGTACCAATGATTTGATAAGGATAATGGTTTCTGACTATGGTGATACGGGGGCATTGGCAGATATTCTTTGCAATTTAAATAGCTATATGCATAGAAAACAATGGTGGGGAGCTTGTCATGCGAGCTGTGCAGCTTTATATGTGGCATTATGTGAGGCTGGATATCAACCTAAATTATGCATTGGAGAGATGCTCGGAGAGGGACTTTATTTTGATCATTCATGGATTGAATTAAATGGCTATATTTTTGATCTTGCAATTAGCATGACTTTAATGGGCGGGGCGGCAGCGTCAGAACCTATCGTGTTTGGAAAGAATATTCGAACAGGTGAAATCCCTAAAATCAAGTATGGAGTTCCTGGAAGAGGTATAGAAGGAGAATCGTTAATAGTTAAGGCTATGCCTTTTGTTGAGTTTATGGATATGTTTCCTAATGAAACGGATGGATTGTGGGGTGTTGTGCGTGAAATTTTAGGTAAAAATATCGATATATCGGCTCTTCGTAAAAAATATGAGCATGTAAATCGGGTTGTTGTAAGAAATGAAGACGAATAAAAAATAAAGAATAAGGAGAGAATGTGGCACAGATTAAAATATTTCAATCAGAGACATATTCATCAGAAATCCAAAAGGTACGAGAGTGCATTTTGGATTTTTCTGAAAGTACAAAGAAAGAATTGATAGAAACGGGATATCTGAATGATTATACATCATCAAAACTGTGGGATATTAGTTCAGAATTTGGAAGAGTCCATAATAAATTAATGACCGTGCTAGAAGGTCATAGTATAATTGCATATCATAATACAAGGCTTGCAGATCCGTCCAAAGTTAGACGAAATGGATTGATTTTTTCTGATGAAAGATATATAGAGTCTTTGAGAGAAGATATGCAACAGCTGGAAATAGAAGAGGAAATGATAGATGATATAATTTGCAAAGTTGTGAAGGAACGTGACCGCTGGGAACATAATGGTGTGAATCGCAGAAAAAATGAAATCTGCTTTATATTCGATATTGATTACTATAAAGATTATGATAAATTTTTAGCTACATATGGTGGTGAATTTCTGGAATTTGCATTGGAAAGCATAAAGCGTAATGGAAATTTGAAAAAGTACAGGAAAATCATAAAACTTGGAAAACCTTATGTTATTGAATTTTCAATTCCATTTTCAAAAATGGATAGATACCAAAAACAGGATATTGCTCGTTATATGCTGGAAGAATGGATTCATTTGGATATAAGAAAAGATGAGGTAGCACATCAATATGATGGAAGAATTGAGTTTGAAATCCCAGCGGAAAATATTATTGAGTTATATGATGTAGAAGATTCATTTCCAGATATGGATAGATGGCTATTTGATGAAACTCACTATTGACAAAACGAACGTATGTTCGTATAATTATCTCATCGCTACATTAGGAGTGTTGAACAGTCTACAGAGATATGGTGTTTGGCAGACTATTTCCCTTGGTCGAACTTATATCGCAGGAGGCACGTTTAATATGACATACGAAACAGGTACAGAAGTTTTCTTCATTGAGAGCAACCGTATAATCCGTAAGGCAACCGTGGTCAGAAGAAGCGGTGATTTTTACATATTACGATTTGATGAAGGCGGTGGCATCCAGTTAAGAGAAGGCAGAATTTTTCCAACAAGAGAACAGGCAGAAGCAACGCTGCCCGGAGAAAAGGTTCAGAAAAAAGCTAACTCTCCATACGATTACTGGCATTGAAATGTAAATTCGCAGAAGGGGGTTGACAGTAATACCCCCTTTTGATATATTAATAGTGTCAACCGTTCAGTTGACAGTTGACACAGCATTCTACAATGCCAAATGTAGCTTACCAAATTATTATAATTAATATGGATGACGCACATTAAATCAAATAAAGTGTAAAGAAAACCAATGTATAAGAATGAATATTAAAATTAATTAGAAAGTGCGGTTGAATAGTATGAATGAGAACGAAAAGGTAAGTTTTGGAAAGTATATTGAAACGATACGAAAAGAGAAAAGAAAATCACTAAGAGAAACAGCAAAAGCAATCGAAGTATCTCCACAATTCCTAAGTGAAGTGGAGAAGGGTAGAAAAAGTACCCTGACAAATGAGAGAATTGAGAAACTGGCAAAATTCCTCATGTTATCTGAAACCCAGACTTATACACTTTATGATATGGCAGCGGAAGCAAGAACATCGAATGATGTGTTAATACCACAGGATTGTGTCGATTATGCATCAAATCCTTATGTGCTTGAGGCACTGAGATTATCTAAAGAAACAGGAGCAGGGGAGGCAGAGTGGCAGGTACTTCTTGACGAATTAAGAGCTCGAAAGGGGTAGTAGCAGCCTATGTATGAACCACAGTTTAGATGCAGAAGTAATGGTGTTCCCATTTTATCCCATGAGGATATTGAATCAGATGCAGAAATGTTCATCCAGGATTTTGATCCGGATGTACTGAACCATCCTAAAGAAGTTAACATTGAGGAATTCGCAGAGTTCTATCTGGGATTGACACCAGAGTATAATAATCTGACTCATTGCGGACTCATTCTTGGAAGAATGGTCTTCAATGACAGCAACAAGGTTCCAGTATATGATGCAGATGCAAAACGTGCAGAATATATATTTGCCGGAAGGGGAACAGTCATGATCGATAACACATTGCTGACTGACGAGCACCGCTTCCGTTCAACGATGGGACACGAATCAGGACACTGGATTTATCAGCAGTCATATTTTTACAGAGATCCAAATCAGTTGGTTCTGTTTGATAATCTGGAACAGACATCAACTGCCTGTAGAAAAACAGACATAGAAGGCGGGGAAGCAGCGCAGAGCAATGGACGCAAGCAGTTATGTTCAGATCATGATTGGCTTGAACATCAGGCTAAATATTTCAGTGCAGCGATCCTTATGCCGAGAACTGCAATGAGACAGGTCTGTGGTGATAAAGAATTAAGAAAAAGACTCAGAGAAGAGTTTCCGGGATTTGAGCTGGAAATGCTGGCAGCAGAAGTGGCAGAAATCTTTAATGTATCATCAGAGTCGGCAAAGATTAGAATTAAACAGCTGGGATTTGATTTTGCAAAGTCACCAGTTAAACAGAAAACGCTTTTTACAATTGGTTATCCGAGTAGTGTTATCTCACTGTAAGCATAAGCACCTCGAAAAGGGGTGCTTCTATTATAAACACTGTGTCAACCAATGGGTTGACGAATATAATTCTACAAAAGAAATACAGTTGGAATACAATGAAAAATAGTTCAAATATTAGAAAACAAGTTGGAGAATATTCAAATCAAATAATAAGACTTGACATATATTGAAAAGCAGATATAATATTTGTATAGATTGGAGGTATTGATATGGAATTTGACAGAGCACGACTGATGAACAACATTAACACATTAATAAAAGATAAAAACATAAAAATTGGAGAGTTGGAGAACTCGATAGGAATCAGTACAGGATATCTTTCCAAGATGTCAAAGGCAGATAACGAATCAATGCCAGGTATTGATCTGATATGGAAACTGGCACAGAAACTGGGAACAAGTGTAGACATGCTTGTAGGCGGAGATTTTGGACGTTCCAATGACAATCTTTTCCAGCTTATCAGGGTACTGGATAAAATGAAAAAGGACACAGACCTACATAATATCGAGTGGAAACGTATTCCGAAAGAGTATTATGAAAAGGTAAAGAGTGGAGAAAAGCAGCATCCATTGTTTGTACCAGACTTTATGGGGCAAACAAAACTAGAACAATATTCTTATGATTCAGATTTCACAACTGACCCTGTCGGAATATTCGCAGACTGTTTTGAAGGAGATATGCTCGAATTTGGTAAGATATATATCATGAACCTGTTCTGTAATACTAAAGACGAAGGTGCAACTCCATATACAGAGATCATTCTGGAACAGCCAGAACAGGAGTATGAACACGGTATGGAGGAAGGACGGTTGATTCCTATATGCTCAACGCTTGGAAAGGGACAGTCGCTTGAACCATATATAAATGAACTTATTAACTGTATAGAAAGGCATGAAGCAGATGTAAATCTCAACAGTGAGCAGAAGAGCATAATCTCCGCTTACATGAATGCCTGCACGGATGATGAATTACCGTTCAACTAGGAGGTGAATCACAGTGGCAATAGTAACGGAAAAAATAAAGGGCGCAATTCGATGCCCAATCTGTCACAAAGGAAAAATCATAGCCTATGAAGGAAGTTCAGGGAAAGCATCTGTAGGATGCCCCAAATGTCCAGGATTGCTGTTAGTGGATTATGATGTCATGACGGCAGTGCCAAACACACGATGTAAAAATGCATATAAATATGCAGTAAATAATTGATTTGCTGACTGAGCACTTAGGAACGCTATAAGCAGTTACCACATAGCCAGAGCAGATTATCAGAGGAAATAAGAAAATTCTTGTTTTCCGTGATAATGTGCCCTGGCTATTTTTTTGTCCTTTTTTGAGATCGTTTTTGAAACCGTGAGTTGTTCCTACATTACACAGAAGGATAAAAATACACGTCAGATTATGAAACACGAATGGCTATTTTAAATTTTGTATCAAGATAAATCGGTCAGAAATTATTAGGTTGGTTAGGCAGATCATTTTTTATGCTGCTGATAACAAACCGTTAATGATGAAAAAGTCCCCCTTATATATTCTCCATTCGCCTGATTATATTTTGCGAAATAAATGAAACGGCAAGGAGAATAAGTAAGTGAGGATAAAAAAATGAAGTTTCGGTGCTTCTGAAAAAATATTTGAAATTTATTTTTAATCGTGCAAAAAGTCTGCACCTTTAAAAATTATTCTTTAGTCACAAAGCAAGAGAACAGGAAGGAGGTGAGCGAGAGATGGCAAAGAAAAGCATGACGCCAAGCGAACGCAGGGAAGCGATTCTTAAGGTCCTCTGTCAGAGAAGACAGGACAAGATCGACAACCTGGCATTTGAATTTGGTGTTTCAGTCCGGACTATAAAAAACGATATCGAAGAGCTGTCTCTCGCTTACCCGATCGAAACAGTTCGTGGCAGATACGGTGGAGGTGTAAAAGTGGCAGACGGATATTATGTCGGTCGCAATTACCTAAAACCAAAACAGCAGGAACTGTTAAAGAAACTGCAGTCAACACTTCAGGGTGACGACCTTGAGGTAATGAACAGCATCCTCCGTGATTTTGCTTTGTAGAACATTATTGACGAGTACCCACGGCCATGAGAGCCGAATGTGAAAGGATGATTTTATTATGAAAAAGAAAATTTTTATCTGCAGCCCTTATCGGGGCAGAGTCGAGGAAAACAAAAAGAATGCAGTGAGTTACGCAAGAATCACTGCCATGTCAGCTGACGTTCCAATCGTACCACATCTCTATTTCCCATCATTCCTCGATGACAATATTCCAAACGAGAGAATGACAGGCATCGCAATGGGTCTTGAACTCATGGATATGTGCGATGAGGTGTATGTGTTCGGTTTCGACATCACGGAAGGCATGAAGTTTGAACTCGACCATGCAAAAGAAACAAGGAAGCCTGTAAGGCTTTATGATACAGATTTCAATCCCGTGAATGTCAGGACCATACCTGTGGATGAACGTGCGGATGCCAGATACAAGGGCATCATCAGAAATCTGAAGGTGTTGAAGTAGGAGGTCCGCCATGTCAGCAGTCAATGTCCGTTACGGACTGTATCCGAGTGACCGCCTTATGGTCACTGCCGGAAAGAAAAAGAAGAAAGCAACCGTAGTAAAGGAGTACCCGTTCCATATTCTGCTGGACTGGGGAAAGTATAAGTCCAGCGTAAACAAAATCGATGTGTATACAGGTGATGTGAAGCTGGCACGCATATGAAAGGAGAGAACGCCATGAGCGAAGCATTGTTATTGGTAGCCGAGGGCTACGAGCAGATTGCTGCCGGAATCAGAAAGATGGTTGCAGCACAGAAAGATACACCAAAGAAAGAGGAGAAGCCTGTGAAGAAGGCAGAAAAGAAGGAAATTCCTGTGGCAGATACACCGAAGGATGAAGCTGCCACAGAGGAGAAAACAGTGGACAGAAAGACGGTCCGTGCGTTCCTTGCGGAAAAGTCCAGAGCAGGAAAGACATCGGAAGTCAAGAACCTGATCGAGCAGTTCGGATTCCAGAAGCTGTCAGACGTTCCTGATGAGAAACTGCCGGAACTGTATGAGAAAGCGCAGGTGCTCTAATGGGCGGACATGCAAGGTTCTCCCCATCGTCCGGTAAAAGACGTCTGGAATGCCCTCCATCGTTACTGTTGGAGGAGCAGTTCCCGGACGAAGAATCTCCCTTCGCAGCAGAGGGGAGTGCCGGACATGCGATGGCAGAGTACCTCATCAATAAGTATCTGAAGAAAAGGACTAAAAGACCTGTATCTGATTATTATTCGGATGAACTGCTCGAAGCCGTGGATGATTACGTGGAATATAACATCACCCAGATTGAACAGGCAAGGAAGGACTGTGATGAACCATTCATCGGAGTGGAACTGAAGGTCAGTCTGGCACACAGGATCGAAGGATGTTTCGGCACTGCAGATATGGTGGTGGTCGATTCCCATAAGATCCATATTATCGATCTGAAGCTCGGCAAGGGTGTGGTGGTCGATGCAGAACAGAATGTCCAGCTTATGATCTACGGACTGGGAGTGTTGGACATGCTCGGTTTCTTATATGAGATCGATACGGTGGAGCTTACCATTGTCCAGCCGAGAATCGAGCATTTTTCCACCTGGGAGATTTCAGCCGGGGAGCTGCTTGCATGGGGAAAGGACGTTCTTGAACCGGGTGCAGCAAAGGCTCTTTCAGGTGAGGGAGAGTTTAGAGCCGGAGACCACTGCCGATTCTGCAAGGCAAGATTCACATGCCGTGCAAGGGCAGAGGAATATCTGAAACTTGCCCAGATGGAATTCAAGGAACCGGACCTTATGTCTGATGAAGAGATCGCAGAGGTGCTTTCCAAGGCGGATGCACTGAAGAAATGGGCAGAGGAAGTTTACACCTACGCACAGAACGAGGCAGTGGTCAACCATAAGGCATGGCCGGGATATAAGCTCGTTCTCGGGAAAAGTAACAGAAGATACACGGATGAAGATGATGTGGCAGAGGCGGCAGCAAAAGCCGGATACACGGATATCTTCAAAAAGAGTCTGATCGGTATTACCGAGATGGAAAGACTGATGGGCAAAAAGAAATTTAATGAGATCCTTGGCAAGTTGGTGTACAAGCCTGAAGGCAAAGTAACACTGGTGCCGGATTCAGATAAAAGAGAAGCAGTTAAAACAGCAACCGCAGAAGCGGATTTTAAGGAGGACTAAGACTATGACAACAGCAAACTTAACTAAAGTAATCGTACCTTGCAGACTGAGCTACGCACACCTGTGGGAGCCGGATTCCATCAATGGAAGCGAACCGAAGTATTCCGTATCCTGCATCATCGATAAGGATGATAAGGAGACCATTGCCAAGATTAAGAAGGCAATCGAGGTGGCAAAGGATGAAGGAAAGGGCAAGTGGGGCGGCAAGATCCCGGCAAACCTGAAACTTCCGCTCAGAGACGGTGACATTGACAGACCTGAAGACGAAGCGTACCAGAACAGCATGTTCCTGAATGCCAATTCAAAACAGGCCCCTCAGATCGTGGACAGACAGGTGCAGCCGATCCTTGACCAGAGCGAGGTATATTCCGGCTGTTACGGAAGGGTATCCATTACATTTTATGCCTACAATTCCAACGGCAACAAAGGCGTGGCAGCAGGACTCGGCAATGTCCAGAAGTTAAAGGACGGAGAGCCTCTCGGTTCCAGAGCCAATGCCAAGGATGAGTTCGAGGCAGTGGATGCAGAGGACGATTTCCTTTCATAGGAGTGAACCAGTAAACCATAGGAAGGGCGGTGGCATACACCGCCCGGATACATAAAGGAGATGCCATGAAGGAACTGATGAAAGAGTTAAACAGCATAAAAAAATATATTCCATATAATACGTTCCGCACCATCAAAGGACAGATAAAGTCCGGCAACGTGGATGCTGCGAGAACGGGGATCAGCAGAATAAAGAAGAAAGCGGAGGGACAGGCTTATGGACACACTTGCAATTGACATTGAAACCTACTCGGATGTATCACTCCCGGACTGCGGGGTACATAGATATGCTGCATCGGAGCAGTTTGAGATCCTTTTATTTGCATACAGTCTGAACGATGAGCCGACCAAGATCATTGACCTTACATCCAGGGAGAAAATGCCGGATGAGATCATGAAGCTGCTTACGGATGATTCCGTGATAAAGACTGCCTATAATGCAGCATTCGAGCGTAACTGTATTAACCGTTACTTTGGTCTTTCCTTAAAGCCGGAAGGGTGGAGATGTACGCTCGTTCAGGCATCCATGCTGTCGCTTCCGCTGTCACTGGAAGGCGTGGGAGAAGCACTGAACCTTGATAAGAAAAAGATGTCGGAAGGCAAGGAACTGATCCGGTTCTTCTGTATGCCGTGTAAGCCGTCCAAGTCAAACGGCGGCAGGACAAGAAACCTTCCATCCGATGAGCCGGAGAAGTGGGAGCTGTTCAAGACCTACTGTATCCGTGACGTGGATGTGGAAAAGCAGATCAGGAATAAACTCTCGAAGTTTCCCATACCGGACAGGGAGCAGGAACTGTACTGCATGGACCAGAGGATAAATGACAGGGGCATCATGGTGGATCCGGAACTTATTACACATGCAGTGGCCTGTGACATTCTGTATAAGGAAACGGCAACAAAGAAGGCATATGAAATATCAGGACTTGAGAATCCGAACAGCGTGGCACAGCTTAAGGGATGGCTTGCACGAAAAGGCATCGAGATCGATTCCCTTGCAAAGGCAGCCGTGGAGGAACTGGTGGAAAACACGGACGGTGATGTAGCGGAAATGATGAAGCTGCGTCTTGCCCTGTCAAAAACGTCAGTCAAAAAGTATGAAGCTATGGAACGTTCCGTCTGTCCGGACGGAAGGGTGCATGGATTACTGCAGTTTTACGGGGCCAACCGTACAGGAAGGTGGGCCGGCAGACTGGTGCAGATTCATAACCTTCCCCAGAACCATATGGAAGACCTCGAACTTGCACGCTCCATCGTAAAGGAAGGCAGATATGACCTTGTGGAGCTTTTGTATGATTCCATACCGGATGTGCTTTCGGAACTGATCCGTACCACATTTGTGGCAAAGCCGGGATGCAGATTCATCGTCAGCGATTTTTCCGCGATCGAGGCAAGGGTCATGGGCTACCTTGCCGGAGAGGGATGGGTAATGGAGGAGTTCCGTGGTGCCGGAAAGATCTATGAGCAGACGGCATCGAAGATGTTCCATATCCCGATAGAGGAGATCACGAAAGGAAGCCCGTACCGTGCAAGGGGAAAGGTGGCATCGCTTGCCTGTCAGTATGGCGGTGCGGAAGGTGCGCTTATCAGCATGGGAGCACTGAACTTTGTGGAAGAGGATGAACTGAAAGGTCTGGTGCAGTCATGGCGGACAGCAAATCCGCACATCGTAAATTACTGGTATGAGATTGACGGTGCGGTAAAGGCTGCCGTGAAGGAACGGAAGATGACCACGGTCGGAAGGGTGACGGTATATTACCAGTCCGGGATGTTAAAGATCGCACTGCCGTCAGGAAGGGTGCTGTCATATGTAAGGCCGAGGATGACCGTGAACCGTTTCGGCTCGGAAAGCGTCAGCTATGAAGGTGTCGGTACGAACCGCAAATGGACAAGGATAGAATCCTACGGTGCAAAATTCTGTGAGAACATCGTTCAGGCAACCGCAAGGGATGTGCTGGCGGAAGCAATGCTCAGGCTGGAAAAGAAAGGCTTTGACATCGTATGCCATATCCATGATGAAGTGGTGCTTGAAGTGCCGGAAGGAACATCCTCGGTGGAAGAAGTAAATGAGATCATGGCGGTATGCCCTGACTGGTGTGAGGGGCTTCCGCTTAGGGCAGCCGGATTTGAAAGTCCGTTTTACAAGAAAGATTAGGAGGTGCTGCATGGGAGGACGCAATACCGAAGGCTATCCTGACCCGACTGCAAATACTGCGGTCGGAAGGGTGGCAAAGGAAGAAAAGAAGAAAAAGAAGGAGGCAGGAAAAGATGTTCGTATCAATCGGAAACTCAAGAATGGACAAAAAGTTTAACTGCACGGATATGACATATGAAGATTTTGTCAGCCGTCTGTCCAAGACAAAGCATACTGCAGAAACAATGGAGCAGTACAGGAAGATGCCGAAGGGACAGCAGGACAATATCAAGGATGTCGGAGGCTTTGTACTTGGAAAGCTGAAGGGCGGACGGAGAAAGAAAGACTGCGTGATATCCAGATCCGCCATCACGCTTGACATGGATTACGGGACACAGGGCATCATTGATGAACTGGAAATATTCTTTGACATGAAGATGGTGGTGTATTCCACCCATAAGCATACACCGGAAAAGCCGAGACTGCGTATCATCATATTCCTGACAAGGGATGTGACTCCGGATGAATATGGTGCGGTCAGCCGTATGCTTGCATCGGATATAGGCATTGAACTTTTCGATGATTCCACCTATGAGCCTTCCAGACTCATGTACTGGCCGAGCACCTCAAGTGACGGTGAGTATGTGTTTCAGGAGATTGATGGGGCAGAGGTGGATCCGGATGAAGTGCTGGCACGTTATAAGGACTGGCATGATGTATCCGCATGGCCGGTAAGCAACCGTCAGGCATCCGTGGTACAGAGGGATATAAAGAAACAGGCAGACCCGCTTTCCAAGGACGGACTGATCGGGGCATTCAACCGGACATACACGGTGACACAGGCTATCGATAAGTTCATCCCGGATGTGTACAGGCATTCGAGGGCAATCCCCGGAAGATATGATTATATCCCGGCAGACTCGGCAGCCGGAGTCGTGGTATATGATGACCTGTTCGTATACAGCCATCATGCAACAGACCCGTGCTGCGGAAAGCTGATGAATGCGTTTGATGTGGTAAGGCTTCATAAATTCGGTGACAAGGATGCAAGGGCAGCCGAAGGGACAGAACCCGGAAAACTCCCGTCCTTTAAAGCCATGCAGGATTTTGTATCTGCAGATGAAGAAGTAAAGAACACGCTTGCAAAAGAAAGACAGGAGCTGGCAGTACAGGAATTTTCCTCAGAGCCGGATGAGGACTGGCAGAATAAACTGGCACTCGACCGCAGGGGAAACATCAAGGACACACTGCAGAACATCGCACTGATCATCCGCAATGATGAGAACTTCAAAAATATCGTATACAACGAGTTCAAGGATACCATTGATGTTATCGGCCCTCTTCCTTGGAAACAGGTAAAGCCGGGATGGAATGACTCAGACCTTGCCAATGCAAAGGTGTATTTCGAGAGGGTGTACGGGATCTGGTCACCGACCAAGTTCAAGGATGCACTGCTTGCAGTAGTGTCATCCGACAGGCTTTATCATCCGATCAAGGATTATTTTGCCACACTTAACTGGGACGGACAGGAGCGTATCGACACACTGCTCATCGACTACTTTGGTGCAGAAGATACACCTTACACGAGGGCGGTCATCCGTAAGACACTGGTGGCTGCGGTAGCACGTATTTATAAGCCGGGAGTGAAGTTTGACTCTATCCTCGTGCTGAACGGTCTGCAGGGAATGGGAAAATCAACCTTCTTTTCCATACTCGGAAAGCAGTGGTTTTCGGATTCCTTATCCATTTCGGATATGAGGGATAAGACTGCTGCCGAGAAGCTGCTCGGCAACTGGATCCTCGAAATCAGTGAGATGAACGGTATCCGCAAGACCGAGGTCGAGGTAGTGAAGTCCTTTGTCACCCGTCAGGATGATAAGTTCCGTCAGGCATACGGTGTAAATGTGGAGTCCCACCCAAGAAAATGCATCATCGTGGGAAGCACCAACTCTGAGGGCGGATTCTTACGTGACGTGACCGGAAACAGAAGATTCTGGCCGGTGCATGTGCCGGGAACAGGAAAACACCATCCGTGGCAGCTTGACTGTGTCGACCAGATCTGGGCGGAGGCAATCCATCTGTATAACGAAGGCGAGGAGCTGTTCTTAAAAGGTGCGGAGGCAGAAGAAGCCTATAAGATGCAGCAGGAGGCAATGGAGTCGGATGACCGTGAAGGCATCGTGCAGGATTATCTCGACAGGCTTCTGCCGGATAACTGGGCATCAATGGACATCTACCAGAGAAGGGCATTCCTCGGAGGCGGTGAGTTTGAAACCGTAGGTGTAAAGGGAACGGTCGTGCGTGAGCGTGTCTGCATCATGGAGATATGGGTGGAGTGCTTTGGTAAGGAACGCCAGAACTTAAAGAAGGCGGATTCCTATGAGATCGAAGGCATCTTAAACAAGATCGGGGGATGGAAGAAGTATGATTCCAACACCACCGGAAAGACCAAAGTCCCCCTTTATGGAGTGCAGAAGACTTTTGTGAGAATAGATGAGAAACCACAGGAAACCCGTTAGGCGGTTTCCGAGGTTTCCCAAATGCAGATGGGCAACGGTAGTTGGAAACCGTTCTGACACCTTGGAAAATAAGGGGCTGCGGTCTGTAGTTTCCCAGTTTCCCATTAAATCCAGTTGAGAATTAAAAATAGAGATAGAAAGAGCAATTCATGTGTATATGCGCGTATAGGAGTTAAAGGCATATGGCAACCGCAATCGGCAAAGGAGGTATCTGGTTTTGCTAGAAAGTACAGTAGAGAGACATTTAAGGGAAGAAGCAAAAAAGCGGAAAGGCATGGCACTGAAGTTCGTATCACCCGGTATGAATGGAGTGCCTGACCGCATCGTCCTGATGCCGGACGGGAAAATGGCATTTGTGGAACTGAAAGCACCGGGGAAGAAGCCGAGACCGCTTCAGCTGAAGAGAAAGAGGATGTTTGAGAGGTTAGGTTTTCCCGTTTATGTAGTTGATAACATCGAACAGATCGGAGGTATCCTTGATGAAATACAAAGCACATGATTATCAGCAGTATGCAACAGATTTTATAATCGAACATCCCGTGAGCTGTCTGATCCTTGACATGGGACTTGGGAAAACGGTCATCACGCTTACGGCTCTGTGGATTCTGCTGTTTGATTATTTTGAAGTAAGGCGGGTGCTGGTGATCGCACCAAAACGTGTAGCTGAGACCACATGGCCGGCAGAGATAAAAAAGTGGGAGCATCTTTACGGCATGACATTTGCAGTGGCAATGGGAACTGCAGCACAGAGAAAAGAAGCACTTCTGTCAGGATCCGATGTGACCATCATCGGAAGGGACAATGTTTCCTGGATGACAAAAAATATATGTTTTGATTTTGACATGGTCGTGATTGATGAGCTGTCGAGCTTCAAGTCCTCAAAGGCACAGAGGTTCAAAGACCTGAAAAAAGTAAGGCCGATGGCAAAACGTGTGGTCGGGCTTACGGGAACACCGGGAAACCTCATGGACTTATGGGCAGAGATCGGGATCCTTGATATGGGGCAGAGGCTTGGAAGATATATAGGTGGCTACCGTGACAGGTTCTTCCTTCCGGATAAGCGGAATCGTGAGATCATCTTTTCTTATAAGCCGAGGGAAGGGGCAGAAGAAAAAATATATGAACTGATCTCCGATATCAGCATTTCCATGAAAGCTGTGGATTATCTTGATATGCCGGAATGCATAAGCAACCGGGTGTCCGTTTCCATGTCGGAATCTGAACAGGCGCTTTATGACAGGATGGCAGATGAAATGATCCTTGAATACGGGGAAGGACAGGACATCGATGCGGTAAATGCAGCAGCCTTAAGCAACAAGCTCCAACAGATGGCAAACGGTGCGGTCTATGAAGAATCCGGCAATGTCCGTAATATCCATGACAGAAAACTGGATGCTCTGGAAGACCTGATCGAATCGGCAAACGGAAAACCGCTTCTGGTTGCATACTGGTTCAAGCATGACAGGGAGCGGATATTAAAACGGTTTACGGCAAGGGATATCAATACAAAGAAGGATATCGAGGACTGGAATGAAGGAAAGATCCCGGTGGCGCTGATCCATCCGGCATCGGCAGGACACGGACTGAATCTTCAGGAAGGCGGTTCGACCATCGTATGGTTTTCACTTACATGGTCCCTTGAACTGTATCAGCAGTTAAATGCCAGACTTTACAGACAGGGGCAGAAACATACGGTCATCATAGAGCATCTGGTAACGGACGAGACAGTCGATGAGGATATCCTTCGTGCAATCGAGAGGAAGGACAATACACAGAATGCAATGATAGAAGCAGTAAAGGCAAGGATTGGAGGTATGGCGGATGACGGCAGAAGTAATGATGAAGGAATATAAGAACATGAAAAAGGAACTGACCGTGACTGAGTTCCAGCTCCGTCAGTTTCAGGGAGTGAGCGAACAGGACATGATTGATTCCATGCTCTATTCCCATCCGGAAGGGGAAAGGGTGCAGACGAGCACTCTTTCCGATAAAACGGCAAACATAGCAGTTAAGTATAAGGCTGCAATGGAAAGGGAGAATGACGAGTGGTATGAATTCATTTTCCACAGATATATGTTCCTGAAGGAAGAACTGGAATTTTTCGAACATGCAGTGAACGGACTGGAAGAAAAACATAGAAGCATCATCACGGATCTTCTGGATGAGGATATAACATGGGACATCATGATGGACAGATACCATGTGAGCCATACGATGATAGCAAAGTACAGAAAAGCAGCATTAAAGGAACTTGATAAACAGTATGAACTTAGGGACAGACAGGTGGAAGCCTTTGTTCTCGGATAGGAGGTTTTATGTGTAAGCGTGGAGATATTTACTATGTGGATTTTGGAGAGAAGGCAGGAAGCAAACAGGGCGGTATCCGTCCGGCACTGGTGGTAAGCAACAATAAGGCAAATAAGCATTCCCCTGTTGTTACGGTCGTTCCGCTTTCTGCAAGGGTGTGGAAGAAAAAGTATCTTCCGACCCATGTGCAGATTCCAAAAGGCAGCGGGTTAAGCAGACCAAGCATGGCACTTGCGGAACAGGTGGAAACGCTTGATAAGACAAGACTTGGTGACAGAATCGGGGAAGTGCTGGATGACATGGTCATGGAACAGATCACCGTGGCACTTCAGATACAGATAGGTGCATATGCAGAGTACAATTAAGGCAGTCAGACGGCTGTCTTTTTTGTTTGCACTATGGTAAAATCTTAATATGCTTTTTAAGTGTGAAATTGGGAAGGTGTGATATTTTATGTCCTATGAAGAAGATTATAGAGAACCTTATCGTGCAAAATGTGCTTGTGGTCGGGGTTACTTACAATTTTACAGGATACATCTGTCAAATGACTGGGAACAGGAAAAAGAGAATGACACGGCTGTTGAGATTTTCTGCGAAAGTTGTAAGAAAAAATATCATTATGCGAGAAATCACGGAAGCGATTATTTAGTCCCAGATGGATTATCATTTCCAAATCAGATTCCTGAATTGAATAGAAAATATTCTTATAACGATAAGGAACAGCTTGTAAAAAAATATGGGCGGGAAAGAATAGAGGCTATGGTAGCAGACATGACTGCACCAAAGCATCGTTTTATAAAAAATCTGGAAAATGACGATGCCATTAAATTTGCAAATCGCTGGGCACAGTGGTATAGAAAAAAGTCACTGCCACCGATGATTTCATATTTACAAAATGTTCTGGATCAATATAGTGATTTAGAGAGCAGCATTGAGTGTAAAAAACCATACAATGAAAAGTATCATCAGGAAATGGATGCTTTTTCAAAGATGGAAATGGAAACAGAGAAGAAGAGTTATAGGCTGTCATTTCAATATGATAAAAAACAGGATGAAGCCGATAAAGAGAGAAGAAGACGGGAGCAGGAACGTTATGAAGAAGAACATCGATATGATGATTTTGAGGCAGTTGTTCATTATGATCCGTCATATAAAAGAGATTTTTCCAATCAATACTGGGACAGTTATTTTATAAAAGAGTGTACAGATATGCAGCATCTCTCTTTAGATAAGCCGGAATATGGAAAACCAGTAATAACAATTGCAAAAGAGTATGCCTGTGTGTGCCAGATTTGTGGAAAGGAAGAGAAGATACTTTCATCCAGCATGAAGATATCATATGATGAGGAACGAGGGTATTATCTGGAAAAAAGCTGTGGCTGTCACGGTGTTTCATCTTTTGAAGCAAAAACAATGGATATATTAGATCAACTGGGAATTACTTATATCCGGGAAAAATCCTTTGATGGCTTGGTTGGAGATTCCGGAAAGAACCTTCGGTTTGATTTCGTATTGTCAAAATCAGCAGACGAAACTGGGAAAGCAATATTTGATCTGGCAATAGAATTACAGGGACCACACCATTATAAAAAAGGATATTATGATGAGTTCGGTACATATGTAACAGACGATTGTTCGGACAACAAAAGTATAAATGACAGGTTTGAGCGTCAGCTTAAATATGATGATAAAAAGAAGAAATATTGTCAGCAGCATGGAATCAGCTTAGAGTGCATTAAATATACGGCATCTAATGATATTGATCGTTTAGAAAAGATGCTTAGAAATATTTTGAAACAGCACGGATATCGGTATTTCGTTGAGAGCGAGAAGCATGGTGAACAGATGGTGTACTAAAGGTGTACTAAGGGTGTACTGACTTTTTATTTTACAGGTGCTATGATTAAGATGGCAAAAATGGAAGGGAGCAGAAATGCTCCTTTTCTTTAAGCCCGGAGGCGGTGTCTTTCCAATCCTTTCACACCGCCCGTGTACATAGAAGGGAGGAATGGCAGATGCCGATGAAACCAAAGAAACCATGCAGACACCCCGGATGTCCGAAGCTGACAGACGGTCTGTACTGTGAGGAGCATGAAGCACTGCACCGTGGTGACAGGGCGAGCAGCAGCAAGCGTGGTTACAACAGGCAGTGGCAGAAGGCAAGGGCGAGGTACTTAAAAGCACATCCTTTGTGCGTGCAGTGCATGAAGGAAGGCAGGGCAGTGACCGCAACCGTTGTAGACCATGTGAAGCCACACCGTGGTGATCCCTTTCTGTTCTGGGACGAGAAGAACTGGCAGAGCTTATGCAAACCATGTCATGATAAAAAGACATGGAATGAGGATAACAATCCTGAGTATCGGTTCTGACGGCAGACCGTGGGGGTATCAAAATCTCTACGGAGCGAGCCGCTGAAGACCGATGGCCCCCTTTGCGTGAATTTTCGCAGAATTAAACAGGGGGGATATAAAAAGGGTATGGTAATTTTCGCAGAATGTACTTAAAACACGGCAAAAAGGGGTATTTTCTTTTGCCGGAAAATTATGAAAAACGCAATATTTAAGGCTGGAAAACAGTGTAAAAACATTGTTTTTCCGGCCTTTTTTCGTGTGCCGGAAGGAGAGTGAGAAAGGATGACGGACACACAGGCAAAGCAGATCAATGAGATGCGTATGCGGGGCATGGGATATAAAGCCATAGGAATGGCAATCGGACTGTCCCGTGACATCGTCAGGAATTACTGCAAGCGACATAACCTTGCCGGATATGCCACAGTGGTTTCAAAAAATATGAAACTCATGGTGGACGGTAAAGAGGTATGCCATTTCTGCGGTAATCCAATCGAACAGCCAAAGACTGGAAGACCGAGACGGTTCTGCTGTGAAAAATGCAGAAGGGAATGGTGGAAAGCACATCCCGAAGCAGTGAAGAAAAGCGAGAAGGCTTCCTACACGCTTGTATGTGAGCAGTGCGGGAAGCCATTTATTTCCTATGGAAACAAGAACAGAAAATACTGTGGCCGTGAATGTTACTTCCGGCACAGATTTTTAGCAGAGGAGGATCAGGAAGATGCAGTTTCAGAGTTATAAGATAGCAGACCTTATCCCCGCTTCCTATAATCCAAGAAAGAAGCTGAAGCCGGGTGATAAGGAATATGAAAAAATCAAGAACTCCATTAAAGAGTTCGGATATGTCGAGCCGATCATCATCAACTCAGACAAGACCATTATCGGAGGACACCAGAGAGCCACGGTTCTTTCAGACCTCGGATATACGGAAGTGGAGTGCATCATGGTCGATATCGACAAGACCAAGGAAAAGGCACTCAATGTTGCCCTTAATAAGATCACGGGAGAATGGAATAAGGAACTTCTGGCAGACCTTATCAAAGACCTTGAGGATTCCGATTTTGATGTCGGCGTCACGGGTTTTGAACCACCGGAGATCGAACAGCTTTTCAATTCTGTGCATGACAAGAAGATCACGGAAGATGATTTTGACGTGGAAGCGGAGCTTGCAAAACCAACAGTTGCAAAGACGGGTGATGTGTGGCTGCTCGGAAAGCACCGTGTCATTTGCGGTGATTCCATTCTGCCGGAGACTTACGATACAGTGATGGACGGCAGGAAGGCAAACCTTGTGCTGACGGATCCTCCATATAATGTAAATGTTGAGGAGACAGCCGGAAAGATAAAAAATGACAACATGCCGGATGAGGATTTCTATAAATTCTTATTCGCAGCATTTGTCAACATGGAGCAGTCGATGGAACAGGATGCTTCCATTTATGTTTTCCATGCGGATACGGAAGGGTTGAATTTCAGAAAGGCATTCAAGGATGCCGGGTTCTACCTTTCCGGCTGCTGCATCTGGAAAAAGAATGCACTGGTGCTTGGAAGAAGCCCGTACCAGTGGCAGCACGAGCCGTGCCTGTTCGGATGGAAGAAAGGCGGTAAGCACCAGTGGTATTCCGACAGGAAGCAGACAACCATCTGGGAATATGACCGTCCGAAGGCGAGCAAGGATCATCCGACCATGAAGCCCGTGGCACTTATGGCATATCCGATACAGAACTCATGCATGAGCAACTGCATCGTGCTTGACCCGTTCCTCGGATCAGGTTCCACGCTGATCGCCTGTGAGCAGACGAACCGTATCTGCTACGGCATCGAACTGGATGAGAAGTTTGTGGATGTCATCGTGAACCGCTACATTGAACAGTGCGGTTCGGATGCTGATGTATATGTGCTCCGTGATAATATGAAAATTTCATATCAGGATTTATGCAGGGGAGGGATGTATAATGAAGCAGATGACATTTCTTGACCTGTGTTCAGGCATAGGCGGTTTCAGGCTTGGCCTTGAAACTGCCGGCCATAAGTGCATCGGATACTGTGAATATGATAAATTTGCAAGAGCCTCCTATGAGGCTATGTATGATACGGAAGGAGAGTGGAAAGCTCATGATGTCACAAAACTTAAATCCGAAGATGTCCCCTATGCAGACATCTGGTGCTTCGGATTCCCATGTCAGGACATCTCCGTTGCCGGAAAACAGCGGGGACTGGTCGGAAAAAGAAGTGGAATATATTACAACATTATTGACCTCCTCAAAGGTAAAGAAGAAAGTGTTAAACCCACATACTTACTTGTTGAGAACGTTAAGAACCTGTTATCGATCAATGCAGGATTCGATTTTGCCTCAGTTCTGTCTGAAATGGACGAAGCAGGGTATGACTGTCGGTGGCAGGTGCTTAACTCCAAAAACTTCGGAGTGCCACAGAATCGTGAGCGTGTGTTCATTATCGCAAATCTTAGAAGCAGAGGTAGACGAGAAATATTACCTCTCACCGGAGAAAACGCAGCAGCTCTTAACCAGCTTATAGGAGGTATGCAGGGTTACCGTGTTTACGGGACGGACGGCATCTCCGCAACGCTTGTCGGCAATGCCGGAGGCGTGGGTGCAAAGACAGGGCTTTATTTCATCGACCAGAGCAACCATGATCCGAAGATCACGGACACGGCAAGATGCCTGACTGCACGGTACACTGCCGGGATGACGAACCACACGGCAATGAACTCAGCGGTGCTTGAGGTTCATCCGGTCCTGACACCGGAACGTATGGAGAAAAGACAGAACGGCAGACGTATGAAGGATGACGGAGAGCCGATGTTCACGCTGACCTCTCAGGACAGACATGGTGTGTATGTCTGTAAGAAGGCAGATTCCGTGAAAGTCAGGAACGCCACAAAGACAGGATACGATGTTGCCCGTGAAGGTGACGGCATCAATCTTGCGTATCCGGACAGTACGACCAGACGGGGTCGTGTAGGGAAGGGATGTTCCCAGACGCTGGACTGCTCCGGTCAGATGGGTACGCTCATGCGGGGCGGACGAATCAGAAGACTGACACCGAGGGAGTGCTTCCGGTTACAGGGATTTTCTGATGAGCTGTTTGACCGTGCATCGGCTGTCAACTCCGATGCACAGCTATATAAACAGGCGGGAAATGCGGTGACGGCAACCGTGGCATATGCGGTTGCGATGTCCCTGCCGGAGTCCAGAAACTGACCTTACATTTTTTTTTGGAAAGTACCATTATCTGCTTGACTATATGGGCGTTCAGAGTGATATATGGTACTACCATAAGGAAAGGAGATCAGCAGAATGGAAATTATAACAAACGCTGAAAACAGAAAAGAACTGGTAAAAGCCTTAGCTGGGCATTTCGGACAGAGGTCAGAGTACCTTGGACCACCAAGTTTTGCATACCGCATCGGCAGCATCACGGTGGACAGGGACGCAAAGGTCATTCTTGAAGATGACAGTATGGAAGATGAGGTGAGAAGGGTGCTTTTTCAGAACGATGTTGCAGAAGAAACACAGGAACCGCAGACGGAAGAACCAGAAGCGGAAATAAAGATACCAATCGGGGAGATGACACCACAGGGGATCATCAACCTGATAAACATGATGCATTCCAAGCAGTACCTTATCAACAGGGCGGTCGGAAGGGAGTGCATTTCCATTACGGATACGCTGACAGATGCACTTGCCGAAAGAACCTTTGAAAATACGGAAGAAGCTGCGGATTTCATTATGGAACAGGGCGGATGCAGAGGAGTCGCATTTAAAGATGGAAACATTGACTTTACGGGCTTCCCGCATACGGACAGCATGATGAATTACTGCAGACTGGCGTCGGCCATTGTAAAGAAGGCATCGGAACAGAAACGTGTAAATCCGAAACAGACCATTGAAGAAAATGAAAAATATTACATGAGGGCATGGCTTGTTTCCATCGGATTTGGCGGGAGCGAAGGAAAGGAAGTAAGAAATTTTTTCCTTAAGGGACTCAAAGGACACACGGCATTCAGAACCCCGGAAGATGCGGAGAAATGGAAAGCCAACCGCAGGGCAGAAAGGGGGACAACGGTATGTTCGGAGTAAGCAGACAGACACTTGAAAGACTCAGAAAAGAATATCCTGCGGGAACCAAGGTGGAACTTATCCGCCTTGATGACCCATACAGAAAGATACCGTCAGGAACCATCGGAACGGTCGAGTTCGTGGATGATGCGGGACAGCTCCACACGGTGTGGGAGGGACACGGTTCTCTTGCAATGATCTACGGAGTGGATGAATGGAGAAAGGCGGACACCGATGAATAAGATAACGACCGTATGTTACGGTAAGGAAGATACATGGGAAACGAAGGAAGCTGCGGAGCAGTTCTTCCTTCAGGCCATGATGGGATCTGATGGAAGTGAACGGGACCGGTATACAAATATATACATAAAACTGCAGATGGGGCTGACCTACTGCACGGATGAAGAATTCTAAATGAGGTGGATAATGAAAGAAATCAGAAGAAAACTGATGGCACTGATGAAGAAGCATCAGATGGGGATAACGGAATTTGCAGAGAAATGCGGTATGGAAGAGGGAAGGTTGGAAAGGATCCTTCACAGCAGGGGAAGGCTTACACCGGCCGAGGCAGTAAAGATCGCAGCAGCCTTCGGCCAGACGATGGAAGAAGCGTTTGATACCGAACCCCTTCCAATGGACGAAGTCCGTGAAATTGAAAATACGGAGTTTCATAAGATGGTGACGGAGCACCTGAACACGATAGCAAAGATACACAAGACAACTCCTTCAGAATTTGCAGAGCAGTGCGGTCTGACGGAGCGGAGGGTAAAGAATCTGCTGGACGGCACGGCAAGGATGAGTGTTGTTGAAGCGGTAAAGGTTGTGGATGGATTCAATGTGTCCCTCGATTATCTGCTTGGGTATTATCCTTATCCGCTGCCGACACCGAAGACGGAAGAACAGGTCCGTGTCTACGAAGCAATCGGAAAAATGAGCCTTGATGAACTTAACGAATTTGCAGAAAAATTAAAGGAAGAACTGCCACAGGACGAGTCATAATATACACAATTCCAACCGCAGATGTTTGTGCAGTTTATGGCTCATATATAACTGGATATATGTGTGTTTTAGAGCGAATATGTACCTACCGAAAGGGAAGAAAACAAACGGAGGTACAAGTCATGAACGAAAGGATTGCAAGACAGATTGAGGAAATGAAGAAACAGACCATCGGAGTTGAGGTCGAGATGAATAACATCAGAAGGGATAAGGCAGCAGAGCTTGCAGCCGCATTCTTTGGAACGGGAAGATTTGAAAACACGGCTTCCAGAAACGGATATTATACATGGTCAGCATGGGATGCGGACGGAAGGGAATGGAAATTCCAGAAGGATGTCAGCATTGCGGGACCTGATGATAAGAAATGTGAGCTGGTGACACCGATCCTTACCTACAACGATATTGAAACGCTGCAGGAATTTATCAGAAAGCTCAGACATGCGGGAGCAAAGAGCGATGCGACAAGGGGATGCGGGGTACACATCCACATCGGTGCAAAAGGGCACACACCGCAGACACTCAGAAATCTCGCAAACATCATGGCGGGGCATGAGAACCTTCTGGCGGATGCCTTAGACCTTGACAGGGGAAGGATGAACCGCTACTGCAGAACGGTAGACCCAAGATTCCTCAAGGAACTCAACAAGAAGAAACCGAAGACGATGGCTGCTCTTGCAGACATCTGGTACACCTCAAACGGGGCAAGCTACGGACGGAATCAGCATTACAATGACAGCAGATACCATATGCTGAACTACCATGCAACCTTTACAAAGGGGACGGTTGAATTCAGACTTTTCCAATTTGATGCCCCGGCAGATGGAAAGCTGAACGGACTGCATGCGGGACAGCTTAAAAGTTACATCCAGCTCTGCCTTGCACTCAGCCAGATGGCAAAGGAAGTAAGGACGGCAAGCCCGAAACCGCAGCAGACCGAAAATCCGAAATATGCAATGAGGACATGGCTTTTAAGACTCGGATTCATCGGGGATGAATTCAAGACGGCAAGGGACATCCTCACAAAGAGACTTGCAGGAGACACCGCATTCAGAAGCGGAAGGGCTGCTTGAAGAGAACAGCCTCCTGCCACCTTGGAGCATTGACCGCCATGTGCGGTCTTAAGGTGGTAGAAGGGTGTTCCCTTCGGAAAGGATGGAAACATTATGCAGAAAAGATATTACATTGCTTACGGCAGCAACTTAAACATCAGACAGATGCGGATGAGATGTCCGCATGCGAGGGTAATCGGAACTGCAGTTATTAAAGATTATGAACTGCTTTTCAAGGGAAGCCTTACGGGTGCCTATCTTACCATAGAACCCAAGAAGGGCGGAGAGGTTCCCGTTGCAGCATGGGAGGTCATGGAATCGGATGAGGCGGCACTTGACCGCTACGAAGGATTCCCAACATTTTATTACAAAAAGGAAATGAAGCTGGACATCAAAGGAATACGCACGGGAAAGATACGGAGAAGGAAGTGCTTTGTGTATATCATGCATGAAGAACGGAAGATAGGAGTACCTTCTCTTTCCTATGTAAGCACATGCCTTCAGGGGTATGTCAGCTTCGGATTTGATGAGCACTACCTTTCCGAAGCACAGATAAAAGCGGTGGAGGTGGCAAGATATGAAGAGTGAAATACTGCGGATACGGATATGCCCCCGGTGCGGGGAAAGATACGCAGCACCGCCCGCCTTATCAAGGACTGACGGAACAACGCTTATCTGCCCCGACTGTGGAACACGTGAGGCTCTTGAGAGCATTGGTGTCGGGGCTGCGGAACAGGACCAGATCCTTGAAACCATCCACAGGTCACAGCGGTAATATGTACAATTTCTCCGGCAGATCTTTGTGTACATTATGAAGCAGATACAACTGGATAATATCAGCATTCAGAGCGAATATGTACCTACCGAAAGGGAAGAAAGAAAACGGAGGAACATACGATGGAAACAAAAATCACAACAGCGGAAAATTTAGGAATGGAACTTTACGGATGCATGAATTCAGCAGTCATTGATTACGGAGATTACACGGTTGCGGTATGGGACCATTGCTTTAAGGGAAGCGTTGCAGAGGTTTACGAGCTGGTCGAGACCCCAGAGGAAACAGGGCTTGGAAGATGCGAGTGCAGAATTTCAAGGATTGAAAGAAAAGAAGGATTTGAGGATGCAGGGCATGCAATGGCATGGGCACTCACCAAGGTGAAATAACAGGAAGGCAGGGCAAGAACCCCTGCCTTTTATCATGTACATTATAAATAAACAAAATCGTAAGGCCTTCACGGAGGTCTTTTATTATGCCCATTTTTACGAGGAGGTGAGGACAGTGGCACAGAGAGGAAGAAAACCAAAGCCTACGGCAGTAAAGGTGCTTGAGGGAAATCCGGGCAAGAGAAGCCTTAACACGGGCGAACCGAAGCCTGAGAAAAAGGCCCCGCGCTGTCCGGCATGGCTTGAGGACGAGGCAAAGAAAGAATGGAAAAGGATGGCGAAACAGCTAGAGCATCTCGGCATCCTGACTGAAATAGACATGGCAGCATTCGCAGGATACTGTCAGGCATATGCAAGATGGAAAGAAGCAGAGGAATTTATTACACAGCACGGGACAATTGTGAAGACTCCGAGCGGTTACTGGCAGCAGGTACCACAGGTATCCATTGCCCAGACCTATCTGAAGATTATGAATAAGTTCTGTGAGCAGTTCGGCCTTACTCCGTCCGCAAGAAGCCGTATTTCAACGGATAACGGGGAAGACAAGCAGAACGATGAAATGGAGCTTCTGCTTGTGAAAGGCGGTGCAAAGTAATGTTTGATAAAACAAAAGCGGATCATGCGGTGAATTTTATCAACTGCCTGAAACACACCAAAGGACGGTGGAGGGGAGTTCCCTTTGAACTTCTGCCTTGGCAGGATGAAATCATCCGCACAATCTATGGAACAGTAAAGGAAAACGGATACAGGCAGTACAACACCTGTTATTGTGAGATACCAAAGAAAAATGGAAAGTCTGAACTGGCAGCAGCCATCGCACTGTATATGACATGCGGTGACGGTGAGTGGGGAGCAGAGGTCTACGGATGTGCTTCCGATAGGCAGCAGGCTTCCATTGTATTTGATGTTGCGGTGGACATGGTAGATCAGTGTCCGGCACTGAAAAAGAGGATAAAGCCTGTCATGTCCGTAAAGAGACTTGTTTATAAGCCGACCAACAGTTTCTATCAGGTGCTGTCGGCAGAGGCATATACCAAGCACGGTCTGAATGTCCATGCGGTGATCTTTGATGAGCTGCATGCACAGCCGAACCGTGAACTGTTTGATGTCATGACCAAGGGTTCTGGTGATGCAAGAACACAGCCGTTGTTCTTCCTGATTACGACAGCCGGAACAGACAGAAACTCGGTGTGTTTTGAACAGCATCAGAAGGCTGTGGATATCATTGAGGGAAGAAAAATTGACCCGACATTTTATCCCGTGATATATGGTGCTTCCGATGATGATGACTGGTCGAGTGAGGATGTGTGGTATAAAGCCAATCCTTCACTCGGATACACAATAGATATAGAGAAAGTACAGAACGCATATATCAGTGCAAAGGAAAATGCAGCAGAAGAAAATGTATTCCGGCAGCTAAGACTTAACCAGTGGGTAAAGCAGAGCACACGATGGATGCAGATGGATAAATGGGATGCCTGTGCGTTTGCAGTAAATGAGGAAGAACTCCTCGGACGGGAATGCTATGGCGGACTTGACCTTTCAAGTTCTACGGATATCACGGCATTCGTGCTGGTGTTCCCGCCAAGGAATGATACGGAAAAATATATGATCCTTCCGTATTTCTGGATACCGGAAGATAATATGAGGTTGCGTGTCAGAAGGGATCATGTCCCGTATGATGTATGGGCAGCCGAGGGATGCCTTCAGACCACCGAGGGCAATGTCATCCATTATGGATTTATCGAGCAGTTCATTGATGAGCTTGGGAAGAAGTTTCATATTAAGGAGATTGCATTTGACAGGTGGGGAGCTGTGCAGATGGTGCAGAACCTTGAGGGCATGGGATTTACCGTTGTTCCGTTCGGACAGGGATATAAAGATATGAGTCCCCCAACCAAGGAACTGATGAAACTGACTCTGGAAGAGAGAATCGCACATGGCGGACACAAGGTGCTGCGGTGGATGATGGATAATGTGTTTGTCCGTCAGGATCCGGCGGGAAACATCAAAATAGATAAGGAAAAATCCACGGAGAAAATTGACGGGGCCGTTGCAACAGTCATGGCACTTGACCGTGCAATCAGAAATGAGGGCAGTGATGGAAGTGTGTATGATGACAGAGGAATATTAGTTTTATAATGATTGCGATATTAATGCACATTAAAGTATGGTATAATATGAAATATTAAAGTTGGTAAGACTATATTTCATATGCATTTACTTAATAAACAGGAAAAGTTTGATTAAATGACATTATTAAGACACGGGAGGTATAAAGAATGACAAAAATGACAGAAGAAGATTTTGATAAGCTGGAAGCAAGTACTACACCTGAGAAGTGTGATCATAAGGATATCGTGAAACTTTATTATTTGGGTACACACACAGATTATGGGTGTATCAAGTGTAAATGCAAAAGTTCAAATAAGGAAGATTTTAATAGATAGATTATTATAGAATCAAGCATCTCATACGAGGTGCTTTTTTTGTACCAATTTTTAGGAGGTGTCACATGGGAATTAAGAGTTTATTTGGTTTCGGACAGGCAAGGGATAAGCCTGTGGATAAGGCGGCTGATGCCGGATATTCGTTCCTGTTCGGACGTACAACAAGCGGAAAGCCTGTAAATGAAAGAACTGCGATGCAGACAACGGCAGTATATGCCTGTGTCAGGATACTTGCGGAAGCAATCGCTTCCTTACCGCTTCATGTATATGAGTATCAGGATGATGGCGGCAAGAAACTGGTGCATGACCATCCTTTATATTATCTGCTCCATGATGAGCCGAACCCGGAGATGACTTCATTTGTGTTCAGGGAAACACTGATGAGTCATCTTTTAATATGGGGAAATGCTTATGCACAGATCATAAGGGATGGTGCCGGAAGGGTGCTTGGTCTGTATCCGTTGCTTCCAGACAAGATGGATGTACAGAGGGATGACCGTGGCAATATCTACTATGTGTATTCCAGAAACAGTGATGAGAATCCCATGTTCAAGGAATACGGCAACATCAAGCTGAAAGCTGAGGATGTACTTCACATTCCGGGACTCGGATTTGATGGACTGATCGGTTATTCACCGATTGCGATGGCAAAGAATGCTGTCGGCATGACACTTGCCTGTGAAGAATACGGTGCGAGCTTCTTTGCGAACGGTGCGAATCCGGGCGGTGTTCTGGAACATCCGGGAGTGCTGAAGGATCCGTCCAAGGTCAGGGAATCTTGGAACTCCGTGTACCGTGGTGTGAATAACGCACACAAAATCGCAGTGCTTGAGGAAGGCATGAAGTACCAGCAGATAGGAATACCGCCGGAAGAAGCACAGTTTCTTGAGACAAGGAAATTCCAGATAAATGAAATTGCAAGGCTTTACAGGATACCGCCACACATGGTCGGTGACCTTGATAAGTCGAGCTTTTCGAATATAGAGCAGCAGTCCTTGGAGTTTGTAAAATACACACTGGATCCTTGGGTGATCCGGTGGGAACAGTCACTCCAGAGATCGCTCCTTCTGCTGGGAGAAAAAGGAAAGTATTTCATTAAGCTGAATGTGGACGGACTTCTCCGTGGGGATTACCAGTCGAGGATGAACGGCTATGCAGTCGGAAGACAGAACGGCTGGTTTTCGGCCAATGACATCCGTGAAATGGAGAACATGAACCCTATCCCTGATGAGGAAGGAGGAAACCTGTACCTTGTAAACGGTGCAATGACCAAACTTGCGGATGCAGGTGCATTTGCGGGAGCGGACAACGGACAGCAGAAGGAAGAAGAAAAACTCCCGGCACAGGAAAACAGCAGAAAGAGAGGTAAACGATGAAGCGGAAGTTTTGGAACTGGATAAAGAATGAAGATGAGAGCGTGCCTGATATGGAAAGGACGCTCTTTTTAAATGGCATGATCTCGGATGAAACATGGTATGGGGATGAAGTTACCCCGCAGCTTTTCAAGGATGAGCTGAATGTCGGAAGCGGAAATATCACGGTATGGATCAATTCTCCCGGCGGTGATGTGTTCGCGGCAGCACAGATCTACAACATGCTCCGTGACTATAAGGGGAGTGTGACCGTCAAGATCGACGGCATTGCAGCTTCAGCAGCATCCGTTATTGCAATGGCGGGAAATACGGTATGTGTATCCCCTGTGGCAATGATGATGATCCACAATCCTGCGACTATGGCAATGGGCGAGGCAAAGGATATGCAGAAGGCAATCGCAATGCTGAATGAAGTCAAGGAGTCTATCTTAAATGCCTATGAGTCCAAGACCGGGCTTACCCGTGCAAGGCTCTCACACATGATGGATGACGAGACATGGTTCAATGCCAAGAAAGCCGTGGAGCTTGGGTTTGCAGATAAGATCCTTTTTGATTCCGATGAGGAAGAGGATGAGAAAAAGAAAAAGCCGGATGAACCGGAAGAAAAACCGGAGGAAGGCAGTGAAGGAGAGGAAGAAGAGAAAAAGGATGACGGGGAAAAAGAGAAGAAAAAGAAGCTCCCGTTCCAGCAGGATTCCATGATGTTTTCTACAAAGGCGATGAATGAATCGTTCCTTTCCAAGGTATCCCATACGGATGCCATGATACCAGTTAACCAGTTGGAAAAAAGACTGAGTCTTTTAACACATTAAGGAGGATTTCAAGATGAGTAAGATTTTAGAGTTAAGAGAAAAAAGAGCAAAGGCCTGGGACGCTGCAAAGGCATTCCTTGATGCCAAGAGAACACAGGAAGGATTTGTATCCGCAGAGGATGCAGCCACTTATGACAAGATGGAAGCGGATGTCGTAAATCTCGGAAAAGAGATCGAGAGACTGGAAAGACAGGCTGCCATCGATGCAGAGCTTGCAAAGGCAACAAGCACACCAATCACCAATCAGCCGAATGCAAAGACTGATGGTGATGCAAAGACAGGAAGGGCAACGGATGAGTATAAAAAGGCATTCTGGAACAGTATGAGAAATAAGATGTCATACGAAGTACAGAATGCCCTTTCCATTGGTACGGATTCCGAGGGCGGATATCTCGTGCCGGATGAGTATGAGAAGAAACTCGTGGAAGCACTGGAAGAGGAAGTATTTTTCCGTAATCTTGCAACCGTCATCAAGACTTCAAGCGGTGACCGCAAGATTCCTATCGTCACATCAAAGGGTGAGGCAGCATGGATCGATGAGGGCGGACAGTTCCCTGAATCTGATGACAGCTTTGGTCAGACATCCATCAGTGCCTATAAGCTGGCAACCATGATCAAGGTGTCGGATGAACTCTTAAATGACAGCGTGTTCAATATTGAGCAGTATATTTCAAGGGAGTTCGGAAGAAGAATCGGTACAAAGGAAGAGGAAGCCTTCTTTATCGGTGACGGCAAGGGAAAACCTACTGGAATCTTCAATGCCACAGGCGGTGCGGAGACAGGTGTTACTGCCAATAATACTTCCATTACATTTGATGATGTCATGGATCTTTATTACTCCCTGCGTGCTCCTTACCGTAACAAGGCAGTATGGCTTCTTAACGATTCGACCGTAAAGGCAATCAGAAAGCTGAAGGATGGAAACGGAAATTATATCTGGCAGCCGTCCGTAAGGGAAGGAGAGCCGGACAGGATCCTCAACCGCCCATACCGCACATCCATTTATGTGCCGGAGCTTGCAGCAGGAAGCCGTGTCATGGCATTTGGTGATTACAGTTATTATTGGATCGCTGACCGTCAGGGCAGAAGTTTCAAGAGACTGAATGAGCTTTATGCTACAACCGGACAGGTCGGATTCCTTGCTTCCGAGCGCGTGGACGGCAAGCTGATCCTTTCCGAGGCAGTCAAGACACTTGATATCAAGGCTGCCGGAAAGTAGGTGGACGGATGTTCGTAACGCTTGAGGAAGCCAAAGGGTATCTCAGGGTCGATTCTTCAGACGAGGATGATCTTATCCTCCGTCTGATGGAGACATCCGACAGCCTTATCTTAAATGTGACAAGACGTACACGGGCAGGACTGAAACGGCATGAACCACTCATCCGTACTGCGGAACTGTATGCCATTGCTTATTTGTATGAGCACAGGGAAGAAGCCGATCATAAGGCAATGACGGAAACACTGAAATATCTGCTCTTTGGGATCAGGAAGGAGAGATTCTGATGATTGAACTCATGCGTGAGAGGATCACGATACAGAAAAGCAGTACCAAGACAGATAAGACGGGAAACCACATGCTTGAGTGGGAAGATTATTATAAATGTTTTTCCTATGCGAATAATCTGTCCGGTAAGGAATACTGGGAAGCAAAACAGGTCAATGCGGAAACAGAGCTGGATTTTATTATCCGGTACTGTAGTGAGGTGTCAGGACTTGATACGGAGCATTACCGTATTGTTTTTCGTGGAAGGTTTTATAATATTACATTTGTTGATAACGTGCAGTACAGAAATAAATCAGTAAGGATAAGGGCTGCCATGATAAAGAGGTGATGGAATGGCAGAGAGAAGAACGACCGTTGACGGTCTTGCGGATGCAATCATGGACGGACTCAAAGAGTATGCAGATCTTGCAACGGATACGGTCAAGGATGCGGTAAAAGATGTATCCAAGACAGTAAAGAAAGATATTCAGGCAAATGCCCCAAAGCGGAAAGGCCGGTACAAAAAGAGCTGGACCGTGAAAAAGACAGCGGAAAGCAGCAATTCCCTCACGATGACCGTCCATTCAAAAGACAGATACCAGATCGCACATCTGTTGGAACATGGTCATGCAAAACGGGGCGGCGGCAGGGTAGCCGGAAGGGAGCATATTGCCCCGGCAGAGGCAAAAGGGAACAGGGAACTTCTGCAGAAGATTGAAAGGGGGCTGCGTTCATGACACATGAAGAAGTTGTGGCAATGATGGAAGAAATGAACCTTCCATTTGCCTATGACCATTTTGTGGAAGGCGAGTCCCCGGAACCGCCTTTTGCAGTATTCATTTATCCGGGAAGCAACAATTTTCCGGCAGACGGCAGGGTATATTATAAATCCAGCCGTCTGAATATAGAAATTTATACGGACCTTAAAAATCCGGAACTGGAACTTACAGTAGAAGCCGTGCTTGACCTGCACGGTATTTTTTATGAAAAAAGCGAAGTATGGATAGAATCTGAAAATCTGTATGAGGTGCTTTATCAGATGGAGGTATAGAAGATGGCTAATAAAAAGAACAAAGTCAAATTTAATATCTGCAATGTGCATTATGCACCGATTACAGTTGCAGAGGAAGGCACGGTCAGTTTTGGAACACCTGTACCAATGCCGGGTGCAGTATCCATCAGCATGGATCCGACAGGAGAGCCGGAATCATTCTATGCAGATGGTATTGAGTATTATGTAATCAACAACAATCAGGGATATGATGGTGACCTTGAACTTGCCATGATTCCGGAATCGTTCAGAACTGATATCTTAAAAGAGGAGCAGGATGCCAATAAGGTTCTTGTGGAGAATGCAAATTCTGAAACAGGCAGCTTTGCACTGCTTTTTGAATTTGATGGTGATATCCGCAAGATCCGTCATGTGCTTTATAACTGTTCCGCATCCCGTCCAACCATTGAGTCAAAGACTAATGAGGAAGATAAGGAAGTGCAGACAGAAACATTGACAGTAAAGGCAAGACCAATGGCAGACGGATATGTCAAGGCAAAGACAGGAGATTCCACGACAGATACAGTTTATAACAACTGGTATAAGAGTGTGTATCTTCCAGCTGCAACTCCGGCACTGGAACAACAGTCGGCAAAATCAACCAAGAGTGTATCATAAGGAGGACTAAGACATGGGTATCAGAAAGGATATAGAAATTGACGGACAGATGGTTGCATTCAAGGCAAGTGCAGCTATTCCAAGAATCTACAGATTAAAGTTCCAGAGGGATATTTATAAGGATCTGGCAGTGCTTGAAAAGAGTATTGGAGATGGAAAAGAGGAATCATCAAACCTTGATATGTTTTCTCTTGAGATGTTCGAGAATATAGCATTTATTATGGCCAAGCATGCGGATCCAAGCATTCCGGACACACTGGAAGAGTGGCTTGATAATTTCAATACGTTTTCAATTTATCAGGTTCTTCCGCAGCTTATTGAACTGTGGGGACTGAATGTAAAAACGGATGTGGAAGCTAAAAAAAACTTCGTCCGACAGAGCGTGAAATGACAACCCCGCTGTTTCTGCTCCGATGTGTACAGTTAGGCTTATCGATGGCAGATCTTGATATGCTGTCGATAGGTCTTATCAATGATATGTACAGTGAGAGCCGGAATGATGATTATAAGTATGCCGAGCTTGCAACACAGGAAGACTTCGACCGATTCTGATTGAGAGTACAGCCTTTTTCTGTTATACTTATCTGTAGAAAAAGGCTGGGATGTTCTCAGCTACAGAACAAAATTTGTGCTTAAGGAGGAAGAATCATGAGTAAGAAATTATCGGCTGAAGAAAGCCTAAAAAGCCTCAGCGCTATTAATGATTATAGAATTGACAATCCCGGAAATGAAAAGAAAAGGGTTGTTGTAGTAAAAAATGGAAAAACGATTTTTAATGATGTGGTTTCTGTGATTGCAGGAGATTACAATATTTATTTTAAAGTGGATATTATATGGGAAGATGCAGGATTCGATTATAGAGCAAATGGGTTATATGGATATTATAGTTCAACTTATAATGTCGTTACATATGACAATGATGTTTTAAATATATATAGTGACGATATTGTCATTAGCATTATATAGTAGCATTATTACGATTTCGAGATTAAGGGAGAAAATATATTGAAAGATGATCAGTTAAAATATATTCTTCAGCATATAGACTTAGCTGAGTGCGAGGAACTAATAGAAAATTATATTTATTATAGTAGGAAACCTATAAAACAAAGGTGCTATTGCGGGGATGGTAGTTATAGGTATGTTACAGATGAATATGAATTTCTTATTATTGCAGAAAATGGAGAAAAACAGGCTATCATATTAAGATGCGGCAGAATCGATCTTCACTGGTATGTTCTGAGAAGATGGAGAAAGCAAGGTGTTTTGAGTAACGCACTACGAACAGGTATCGTAAAAGAAATTTGGCCAGAGAATAAGAAGATTACCTGCTGCTATAGTTATGGTGAAAATTACGAAGAAAAGTTCGAAATGACACAACATTTAGCTGATATAGCAGGACTGATTTTAGAAGAAGATTAATATTACATAGGGCATCCGTCAGAAATGGCGGGGGTTTTTATTTTGTTACGGAGCAGAGATGCTCCTTTTTTTGTACCCATTTTTAGGAGGAGGTGAGAGGCATGGCAAGCCGTATTCAGGGTATCACGGTAGAAATAGGTGGTGATACAACCAAACTGCAGAATGCACTTAAAGGTGTGAACGGACAGATCAAGTCTACCCAGTCACAGCTTAAGGATGTAAATAAACTTCTGAAACTGGATCCGGGAAATACGGAGCTTCTGGCACAGAAACATAAATTGCTTGCAGAAGCGGTCAGTGAGACCAAAGAGAAACTGGCTACACTTAAGACGGCAGCAGAACAGGCAAATACGGCACTTGCCAATGGCGAGATCTCACAGGAGCAGTACGATGCCCTTCAGAGGGAAATCGTGGAAACGGAGCAGGACTTAAAAAATCTGGAAACACAGGCAAACCAGTCTGCGACAGCCGTACAGAAGATCGCATCATCCGGTGAAAAACTGAAGACAGTCGGGGATAACATTTCCTCTGCCGGACAAAAGCTCCTCCCTGTAACAGCCGGAGTGACTGCACTGGGTACGGCATCCGTAACGACCGCAGCCAACTTTGAATCTTCCATGTCACAGGTACAGGCAACAATGGGAATCACCAAAGATTCTATGTCCAAGGTCAACGGGCAGTCGGTAAATACGATGGATACCCTTTCAAAGCTGGCAAAGAAGATGGGTGCAGAGACGGCTTTTTCCGCATCTGAGTGTGCGGAAGCATTGAATTACCTCGCCCTTGCCGGATACGATACACAGCAGATGTGTGATACACTGCCGACCGTTCTTAACTTGGCAGCAGCCGGAGATATTGCCCTTGCTGATGCTTCCGACATGGTAACGGATGCAATGTCTGCTCTTGGAATGGGCGTGGATGAAGCGGAAACAATGGTAGACCAGATGGCAAAGACGGCATCTACTACGAACACATCGGTTGCACAGCTTGGCGAAGGAATCCTTACCATTGGTGCGACTGCCAAATCCATCAAGGGCGGTACGGCAGAACTGAATACTGCGCTTGGTATTCTTGCCAATAATGGTGTCAAGGGGGCAGAAGGTGGTACGCATCTGCGTAACATTATCCTGTCCCTGCAGAATCCTACGGATAAGGCAGCCGCCCAGATGGAAGCACTGGGCATTTCCGTATATGATTCCGAAGGAAACATGCGGTCGATGAATGACATTCTTGGTGATCTCAATAAGAGCATGGACGGAATGACATCAGCTGAGAAGTCAAATATCATCAGCACTATTTTCAATAAAACAGACCTTTCTTCCGTAAATGCCCTGCTTGCAAATACGGGGGAAACATGGGACAGCTTACAGAAGTCCATTACGGACAGTGGTGGTGCTGCACAGCAGATGGCAGATACACAGCTTGATAACTTACAGGGACAGATCACCATCTTAAAGTCGGCACTGGAAGGTCTGGCTATTTCATTTGGAGAACTCCTGATGCCAGCCATTAAACAGATAGTCGGATGGGTACAGAAGTTTGTTGACTGGCTGAATGGACTGAGCGAGGGAACGAAAAAGACAATCGTTACGATTGCACTTCTGGCAGCAGCACTCGGCCCCGTTCTTATCGTGATCGGAAAGGTAATATCCGCAGTCGGCACGATTATGACAATTGTTCCGAAGATTGTCGGAGTCATCAATACGGTAAAAGGAGCATTTGCAGCACTTAATACTACAATGCTTGCAAATCCAATCGTTCTTATTATTGCAGCAATAGCAGCTCTTGTGGCTGCCTTTATTTATTTGTGGAATAACTGCGATGGATTCCGTCAGTTCTGGATAGACCTCTGGGAGAATGTAAAACAGGTAGCCATCACGGTATGGAATGCCATAAAAGCGTTCTTTTCACAGGTATGGGAAGCAATCAAGACGATATTCTCGACTGTGTTTGAAGTGATAAAAACGCTGGTAACCACTTATTTCAATCTGTATAAAACCATCATTGAAACGGTATTCAATGTGATAAAGACCGTCATTACTACGATCTGGAATGCAATCAAGGGTGTGTTTACTACAGTATTCAATGTGATAAAAACATTGGTCACAACGTATTTCAATATTTATAAGACCATTATCCAGACGGTGCTTACTGTTATCCAGACGGTTATCACGACCGTGTGGAATACGATAAAAACGGTCATTACCACAGTACTGAATGCGATAAAGACCATCTTTTCCACAGTATGGAATGCAATAAAGACAATCATCAGTGCAGTGGTAAGCGGAATCAAGGGACTGATCACGGGAGATTTCACTGCAGTCAAAAATTCCATTACCACGATAATGAATACGATAAAGAGCACCATTTCCACTATCTGGAATACCATCAAGTCCACCATCTCCACGGTGCTTGGTGCAATCAAGGGAGCAGTCACATCCGTATTTAACGGAATCGTAAATGCTGTGAAGGGGGCTATGGGAAATGTCTTAAATGCCGTAAAATCAGGATTTTCCAATGTAAAGAGCCATATCACGGGTCTGGCTTCACAGGCATTTACATGGGGCAAGGATCTCATCATGGGAATCGTAAACGGCATCAAGAGCTGCATCGGTGCAGTCGGGGATGCAGTAAAGAGTGTGGCTGACAAGATCAAGTCATTCCTTCACTTCTCCGTGCCGGATGAAGGCCCTCTTACTGATTATGAATCATGGATGCCTGACTTTATGGGCGGACTTGCCAAGGGAATCGAAAAGAGCCGTGGAATGATCCAGAAAGCAGTCAGCGGGGTTTCTTCCGACATGGTCATCAATCCAAAGGTCGGCGGAGTGGAAAACATGACAGGAAACCAAACGGCACAGCAGACGGAAAGCATCTCAGGAATGCTTTCTGCAATTACTTCTGCAATCCAGGATGTTAAGGGAGACAGCGGAGATATTGTCATCCCAGTATATCTGGGCGGTACGTTGCTCGATGAAGTCATTGTATCAGCACAGCAGAGAATGAACTTAAGAAGCGGAGGTAGATAGAATGGCATTTATTCAGTATTTGAAATTTGATGATTTGAACCTGCCTCTGCCGGACTCTTATGATATAGATATATCAGATGTAGAGGCTGACTCATCCGGGGAAACAGAAGCTGGTACTACACAGAGGGATATTGTAAGAACCGGGGTAGTAACCATTGCGGTTTCATTTTCGGTATCACCGAAATGGCTTAAGATTCTGACGGCATACAGTAAGAAACCGAAGATCCCGGTGTGGTACTTTGATACGGAAGCTCTGGCACTTAAAAGTACAGAGATGTACATTACAGGATTTAAGGCAAAACTTGAAAAGGATACCAGCTACAAGGGATTGTGGACAGTATCCTTTTCTTTGAATGAATTTTAGAGGAGGGTGCGATGTATCCGGTTTCAGAAGAATATAAAAAAGCTATAAGCGAGTCATCCCGTTCATTCTTTTGGACGGGAGAGATTACTACAAAACAAGGTAAAATATATGCATTTGATAATAAGGATATTGTAAAAGGCTCCGGATATATCAGCAGACAGTGTTCCGGTTCATCAGAAATAGAGCTTGGTTCTGTGTATGCTGCAGAAATGGGAATATCACTGTTTTCAGATATTGACAGGTACAGCCTTGAAGATGCGGTTATTACACTCTCCTTCCATTTGAAAGTAGATGGAGGCGCATATGAGGAAGTGCCGATGGGCGTTTTTTATGTAGCAGAAGCAAACAGGAAAATAAAGACACTGGAATTAAAAGCTTATGATGCGATGCTTAATCTGGAGAAGAACTTCAATAAAGGTCTTTCCAGTGCATTCCCATATGATCTTTTGTCGCTGCTTTCCAAAGCCTGTCATGTTGAACTGGCTCAGACCAAGGAAGAGATAGAAAACCTTACCAACGGTACGGAACTTCTTGGTATTTATCAGGAAAATGACATCGAAACATGGAGGGATTTTTTATATTATCTGGCACAGGCTCTTGGTTGTTTTTCTATGATTGACAGAAATGGGAAGCTTCAGCTTATCCCATATGGAATTGAGGACAGCAAAACAGTGGACAGCAGACACAGATATACGAGTACCTTTTCGGATTTTGTGACAAGATACACAGCGGTAAGTTCCACGAATAAAAAGACAGATATCGCAGAGTATTATTCGGTAAAGCCGGATGATGGACTGACAATGAATTTGGGTGTCAATCCATTATTACAGTTCGGTTTGGAAGAGAAGCGAAAGCGTATCATCAATAATATTCTGTCGGCACTGACGGTTGTAAGTTATGTTCCGTTTGAGTCAGATACGATTGGCGACCCGGCACTTGATCTGGGAGATATTATCAAGTTTACAGGCGGTCATGCAGATGAAACAAAGAGGTCTGCAATTACATCCATTGAAACAAAAATCAATGGAAAGCAGACCATCAAGTGCGTGGGCAAAAATCCGAGATTATCGAGTGCAAAGAGCAAGAATGATAAGAATATAGCGGGGCTTGAAAGCTCCATCAGCGAGAACAAACTGAGCATATACACCTATGTTAATGCCCTTAAAATCACAGCCGGGGCAGAGAAAACTTCCATCATAAATATAGAATTTGCATCCGGTGATGAGACCAATGCCGAATTTCATGCCGAGGTCATTATGGATGTGAAATCTAAGGCCGTGGCAAGAAGTGTTACTGCAGAGACAACCATTGAGATCGATAAGGAGAGTAAAGTGATCACACTCCCTGTTAACTGGAACGAAGACGGAAAGACAGCACTTAAGGCATGTTATGTGCTTGATGGAAAGGAAGTGGAGCAGTTCCATCCGTCTGAAACTTGGCTCAGTGGAAAGCATCTGCTGAACCTGTATTATCCGATCATAGAAATGCAGGCAAATGAACTTCATACCTTTGAGGTGCTTATAGAACTCACAAATGGTACGGCAACCATAGAACCACAGAATGCTATGGCCACGATTTCTGGACAGGGACTTGGCGCACAGGAGAGATGGGATGGACGGATCACAGTAGATGAAGAAATCAGACTGATTGAACTTTCAGGACTTCCGACTAATGTTCTTCATGATAATGTGACGGTTGCTTTTATAAATCCAAAGAAAACAGGTATTACACAGGACATTGGTTCTATTACAATGATGGGACTTATGGTGCCTGAATTATATGATAATATTTCATTCTTTGTACCTATCGTAAGGGATGTGATTGAAACAGCGGACAGGGATAAAATGAATTATCAGAGAACTTATGTGGAAGATGATAAACAGTTCAGACTGCGAAAGGAATATTCCTTATCCGGCGGAGAAAGTGTGGTGATTGACCGGGGAAGGGCTGTCTGCCTGACTATCAATACAGAGCCGTTCCAAGAACTTACTGAAATAAAAATCCAGCCGTTTAAAACAGCAGCTTTCGTGAATAAGCACAAGATCAGGGCGAAGGAAATAAAAAATACGGATCATACGAAAACAGTATCCGGACAGATAGTTATGGAAACGGAATATACAAAACGGGTGACAGGTGCGGTGGAAAGTATAGATCGTGGTTCGGCTGCTATATTTGACTTGGGACTGTCGGAATTTGAAGGGATAGAAACACTGGAGGTGCACAATGGCTGATTATGTAATGATTGAAGATATATTTGAATCAACAGACTATATGCAGATTCTGAGGGATAATAGTCTGAATGATGATGGAACGGATACGGTAGCGGGTGTTGACTGGTTTAAGTTCCGGGAGACAGTTGCTGCCAATTTTTATGTCAGCGGTAATACATGGATTGGAATGGGGCAGAATTCCGAACAGCTTAAGATAAGCCGGAGAGATGCTGATTTATTAACTCTCAGACGTGAGGAAGGCACACTGCTTACAAATTATAAGTTCTTTCGTATCCGTTGGGAGGGATATAGCGTTCATGGAAACAGGAATGCAGACACAAGACTTGTATGGGATGCACTATTTTTTGATAACGGAGACATTGTTCTGCATTTTACAGAAGTGCCGACATCAGCCTCCAATATCGGAGAGTGTGTGCTTTATACAAAATCCAAGAACATTTCGTTTACGATTGCAAAGGACAGCATAGTGTCATTTCTTCATCAGGATGATATGGGCAATGAATATGAATTATCATATGAGCCGCCCGTATTTCTTGACCCATATAACAGAAGATATCTTTTTAAAGATGGGGCTGGCACTTTTTATACTATTACGGATGATGAACTGACTCCGATTGAGGATACGGAACTTACAGCATCTGTATTTGAAACCTATGGACTGCCGGATCTACCAGATGGGAATGTTTTGATTGGACTTAAGAATCCGACTATTCTTTACTGGCATGACTCAGCAAACAAATTTCCAGATATGAAACTGGATTATAAGGGTGTGCCAAAGCCACAGGTTCTGTACTCTGAAAATATCGACATGAGCCATTACACCATTCTTGGAATAGAGAAGGTCACTTGCGACTGTGATGAGAAATGTTTGTTTTCCGTGTCATTTGATGATGGCGGGACATGGTTTGGATATGTAAATAATAACTGGGTCAAGTTTACCGAGGAAACATCCGGTATGTCCAAGGCAGCAATTGAAGCAGTCAGCTCAGATGCATGGGCGGAGAAAGCAATCACTGGGATGATCAAATACAGATTTGTACTCAGCGGTGCTGACGGGTATATCGCAAATGTGATCACAGATTTTTTGAATACGGAGGAATAGGAATGTTAAAGGGTAAAAGTGTAATAGAATTGACGGATGTGCATACTGGGAAGAAGGAAGTGTATGAGGATACAAACCTTGTCACGGAAGCCATATCAGATATCTTAAATTCCAATATTCTGGGTATGTTGTATAACAATACATCTTTTGACGGAGAGTCTGGTGAGAAATGGATGCTGCCAATCGTGAATAAACTCACGGGCGGCATTCTTTTATATCAGGAACCATTGGAGGAGAGAGTAGATAATATCTATGCCCCATTTTCCAACCCGCTTATTGGTTATGCGTCAAGTGATGCAAATAATACAACGGATGTAAGACGTGGCAGCAGAAACCTTACGGAAAGCAAAAGAGTTGATGGCGGTTATAAGTTTGTCTGGGATTTTGCAACTTCACAGGCAAATGGAACGATATCAGCGATTGCTCTTACAAACAGGATTGCGGGTATCGGACAGGAAAACGGGAATAATTATCTGGTTCGTATCGGTCAGTGGGCATCACAGAATAACAATTATAGTGATGAAAGTTACAGACCAAATAAAAGAACCTATATCAAAGATGGATATCGTCTTGAGATGATAGCGAGAAATAATTCCAAGAAGGTACTGCTTAAGAAAGTGCCGGAGGAATATCTTCATGCGGGACTGGTAGAAAATCTGATATCGCAGAAGGCTTTTGATGCGTTCGAAACTACAGAGATTGATTTGGGGCATTATCCATATTGGATTCACAGAACTGGTTCTCCGTCAAAAGGGGAGTATGACTGTCCAAGCGAGGATAATTCTAATATAAGAAACTATCTTTTTCATGGTGCAGACGGCTGTTGGTACGGAACAGCAAGGAAGACAAATCAAAAGTATTCTTACATGTACCGTGATACAGAGCAGTTTGAGCATGTCGGCTATGAATTCTATATGGACAAGATAGAGAATGGCAAATGCACAACACAGAAAATTGCAGTGCCGGACGGGATAAATGATTTTTACAGTATTGGAATGAGTGGAAAATGGCTGATGTGCGCATCGAGCGACAATAGCAAGTTGTACCGTCTGGATACCACGAATGTCGCAAATCTTGAGAGGGTAACAGATTATAGTTATAACAGCAGTAATGAATATTCATATATTGTGGATGATGATATGGTCATCAATGGCTGGTATTTTGAAGATGGAAAACCCGCACAGAAGATTGGCTCGATTGGTTATCAGAGTTATTGTGCATGGGGTGAAAAACAGATGGCGAGATATAAGACTTATATGCTGAAAGAGTGGGTATACAGTTACAATGGATATAGAAATTATAAGGATCTGTATTTATATACCCCGTATCTTGCAACCATAAATAATCTTGCTACTCCGGTAATCAAGACAGCAGATAAGACAATGAAGATCACTTATACATTGACAGAAACAAAGGAACAATAAAATAATTTTCGGAAATCGGCAGTTATCCATTACGGGTAGCTGCTTTTTTCATACAAAAAATCAAAGGAGGACAAGACGATGAAGGAATTCTGGAATGCGGTACAGTTTGTATTTACGGCAGTCGGCGGGTGGCTCGGCTATTTCCTTGGCGGATGTGACGGCCTGCTTTATGCACTGCTTGCGTTTGTGGTGATTGATTATATCACGGGAGTGATGTGTGCAATCAGTGACCAGAAACTGTCCAGTGCAGTCGGCTTTAAGGGAATCTGCCGTAAGGTGCTGATTTTTCTTCTGGTCGGTATTGCACACATTATGGATGTACATGTCATCGGCACCGGAAGCGTGCTTCGGACGGCAGCCATTTTCTTCTACATCTCAAACGAAGGGATATCCCTTCTGGAGAATGCATCTCATCTGGGACTGCCTGTTCCGGCAAAGATAAAAGCCGTTCTGGAACAGCTCCATGACAGGGCAGAAGATGACAAAGACAACGGGGAAGGGTAGCACCTTCCCTCTTTTATTACAGAGAATTGGAGGATCATATTATGAGTCAGAGATTTGGAATTGATGTAAGCCGATGGCAGGGAAGTTTTGACTTTGCAAGGGCTAAGAGTAAGGAAGGCGTGGAGTTTGCCATTATCAAAGCCGGAGGTGCTGATTCCGGGCTTTATAAGGACAGCCAGTTTGAGGCAAACTATAAGAAATGCGTGGAATGCGGACTTCCGAAAGGGGCATATTTTTATGGAAATGCCAGAAGTACTGCAGAAGCAAAGAAAGAGGCTGGATATTTCCTTTCACTCCTTAAGGGGAAGAAGTTTGAATATCCTGTTTTTTATGATGTGGAAGGAAGCATGATCACAAAGAATGACAGGAACACACTGACACAGATCATCAAGGCATTCTGTTCAGAAGTGGAAGCAGCCGGATACTGGGCCGGTATTTATTCATCCGAGTCATTTTTTAACAGCGAGATGAACGATGGGGAGCTTACCCGTTACACCCACTGGGTTGCCAGATGGGGAAAGAACAAGCCGGCCCCGGCAAGCGGTGCGGAAACACAGATCTGGCAGTTTGGCGGTGAGACGAACCTTATCCGCAGTAATAAGATCAACGGACAGACCTGTGACCAGGATTACAGCTATGTGGATTTCCCAGCGAAGATCAAGGCTGCCGGACTGAACGGTTATGCCAAGGAAAACAGCAGTGCTCCGGCAAAGAAATCAAACGAGGAGATCGCAGCAGAGGTCATTGCCGGAAAGTGGGGGAATGGCACGGAAAGGCAGAATCGTCTGTCTCAGGCGGGATATGATTATTCTGCCATCCAGAGCATCGTGAATAAAAAGCTCTCGCCATCCAAGAAATCCGTGGATGAAATCGCAAGGGAAGTCATTCATGGTGACTGGGGAAACGGAACGGAGCGTAAGAACCGAATCAGTGCTGCCGGATACGATTATTCCGCAGTGCAGAAAAGGGTAAACGAACTTTTAAGATAAGGATATGGCTGATGGTCAGGGATGGCTGTCAGCCATATTTTTTTCAATTTATGCCAAGGATAAAAAGGTGAAAGGTATCTGAGAAAACACTTGCTATTATTGGCTTTCAGAGTGATATATAGACTACCAAAACGAAAGGAGGCATGGCTTGTGGAAATTCAGATTAGGGAAGGAAACAGGGAACAGAAGAGAAAATTAAGGGTATGTGCTTACTGCCGTGTATCAACGGATGCGGATGAACAGGAAAATTCACTGGAAAACCAGATAAGGCATTATGAAACAGTCATAAAAGCGAATCCGTCTTATGAATATGCCGGAGTTTACAGTGACTTTGCCATATCTGGGTTCAAGGAAAAAAGACCCGGTCTGCAGAAGATGCTTGCTGATGCACAAAAAGGGAAGATAGACCTTATATTAACAAAATCGGTATCTCGTTTTGCAAGAAACACCTCAATCGTTCTGGAAGCTACACGAAAGCTGAAAGAACTGAATGTAGGTGTTTTTTTTGAACTTCAGAATATCAATACGCTGTCAGGGGAAGGGGAGCTGATGCTTACGATACTGGCGGCATTTGCACAGGCAGAAAGCGAAAGCGGAAGTGCCGGGGCGAAGATGGTGTACCAGAGAAAATATGAAGCAGGTATTCCGGTACAGTACCTTGAGCGTTCTTTCGGATATACGAAAGACGAAAGGGGAGTCTATATTGCAGACGAAGAGGAAGCGGTATGGGTAAGAAAAATCTATGATATGGCAGCACAGGGATATACCCTTGCAGCCATTAAGCGCTACCTGAATGAAAATAATGTAAAAACGGTGGGCGGTGCAGAATGGCTTGATAGCACGGTGCTTCGTATTTTGGAAAATGAAATCTACAAAGGCGATTACATCATGCATAAGTATTTTGTAAATGAAGAAAGAAAACTGGTCAGAAACAGGGGAGAAGTAGATGCCTGGTACATCGAGGATGACCATGAAGCCATTGTTTCCCCCGAACTCTGGCAGAAAGCACAGGATGCATTGGAAGCAAAGCGGGATTATCTTGCGGAAGGCTCAGTGATCGAAGAATTCACGGAAGAAAATTATCCATACATGAACAGAATCTATTGTGCCAGATGCGGGCACCCGCTTTACAGGAGAATCTACAGTAACGGCAACAGGTTGAACTGGGGATGCAGCGGTACGAAGCGGTATGGGAAATCGTTCTGTGAAGGGATAAACATTCCGGACGGGGTGCTTCGGAAAGCATGGCATTTTGACGGGAATATGTATATTGATGAGAAACCTTCCGTAAAGGGAACAAAGGAATTCACCTATCTGAGGGAGAGCTCATGGAAAAGAAGGCATAAGAAGAAAGTGCCGGAAGCAATACCGGAAAATACGGAAGAAGCATATCCGTACAGAAAGAAGATATTCTGCGGACTCTGCGGAAGCAGACTGGTCCGCCATGTAAATCCGAAAAGCCATAAGGTCATATGGATATGCAACGGGGCCAAACGAAAAGGAGTGGCATTCTGCAGGGGGACAAGGATACCTGATTCCGTTATCAGCGGATGGGGAGAAATCAAAAAAGATATTTATATTCAGAGAAAGGATGATAAGAATGGCAAGAAGCGTTACAGTTATACCAGCAAGAAACCGACAGCGTGAAACAGGACGCAGGGCGGTACAGGAAAAGAAGATAAGGGTGGCAGCCTACTGCCGTGTTTCCACGGATCAGGAAGACCAGCTCCACAGCTTTGAAGCACAGGTCGATTATTACACCAAATATATCAATGACCATGAAAATTATGAAATGGCGGGCATCTATGCGGATGAGGGTATTTCAGGAACCAACACCAAGAAAAGGGAACAGTTCAAAAGAATGATCGCAGACTGCGAAGGCGGTAAGATAGACCTTGTCATTACAAAGTCCATCAGCCGTTTTGCCAGAAACACGCAGGACTGTCTGGCATATTCCAGAAAGCTGAAGAACCTCGGAATCGGTATCATATTTGAAAAGGAAAACATCAACACCCTTGATTCCACTGGGGAGCTGCTTTTCACGATATTAAGCTCGCTTGCTCAGGATGAGTCAAGAAACATTTCGGAGAACTGCAAATGGGGCATCCGCACCAAATTCAAGAATGGTGAGATGCATCTGAATACATTCAAGTTCTTAGGTTACGATAAGGATGAGAACGGGAAGCTGGTCATCAATAAGGAACAGGCAAAAACGGTAAGACGCATCTACAGGGATTTCCTTATCGGCATCAATCCGGCACAGATTGCGAAGGAACTGACGGAAGAGAAGATTCCGGGATGTAACGGGCAGACGAAATGGTATCCAAGCACAATCGTGGGTATCCTGAAACAGGAAAAGCATATGGGCGATGCACTTCTGCAGAAGACTTATACGGCTGATTTCCTTACCAAGCGTCAGGTCAAAAATAACGGGGAGATCGCACAGGTCTATGTTAAGGACAGCCATAAGGGGATCATAGATAAGGAAACATGGAATGCGGTGCAGGAAGAATTTGAACGCAGGGAACGATTCGTGAAGGACCACGGAACTGACAGGTACAGTTACGGTGCGGACTGCATGCCGTTCTGCGAGAAAGTATTCTGCGGTGAGTGCAAAAGCCTGTTTACAAGACATTCATGGAAATCAAGGGGAATCGTACAGTGGCAGTGCAAGAACCACCGGACGGATGGAAGGGTAACATGCAGCAATGCCTATGTTGACAATTCCGACCTTGAAAAGGGATTTGTGAAGGCATTCAATAAACTGGTGGCAGACAGGGAAAAGTTCATGGAAAGATGGAGTCAGATGAAGACAGACGGCAGCCCGCTTGAAAAGATAAGGGCAGAGCAGATGATGGAAGCCATGGGGAATGAACCGCTTGGCAGATTTGTTCCTGAGATCGCACAACTTGTCCTTGCGGAAGTGACGGTGCTTGGTGCAAAGAAATATGAGTTCTTCTTTCTGGAAGGAAGCAGGATAAAGGTTTCCGTATAAACTATTCGGAAACCTCATCATCCTGAAATCCGAACAGGTCAAGCTGGCTGCTCTGGCCGTCCATATCCATCCGGTCAGTATCATCCTGTTCCGGGATATCGGACGGTTCTTCTTCCACGGCTTTTTTCTGCGGGAGCTTGTGGGTGTAGAGTTTATCCCAAGGGAGCGGATTCCGGCATTTCTTGTTGTAGCCGATAAGGATCGCTTCCGCAAATCCAAGGGAGCCGGAACGCCTGTCCTTGGCGGTGCGTGAAAGTTCCTTTATGGATATCCTTCCGAGCTTTTCCTTGAAAACATCATCTTTGACGGCATCACCGTATGCATTCAGGAAACGTGCCAGACCGTTCATCATATTTGCACTGAAGGACTGGGATGCACCTTCCCATGTGGCAGCAATCAGGCGGATCACATGGTCGAGCATATGGTAGCCGTATTTATCGTGGATGTTTTCCAGTGTTGCAACGGCACAGATACCTCCCGGAGCGGTTGTTGAAGTGATGGTAAGGTTATAGGATTCCACCAGATCACGGATGATGAGCTGCTTATCATTACCGGCCTCTATGTTTGCCATGAATATCTCATAGGGCAGAAGGGGCTTTACATATTTCATCTGGTTTGCAAAGATATCCGCTTCGTGTTCGTATTCCAGATCATCGTAGACCATGCACCATACGGGCGTTTCACGGGAGCCGGAAACAAGTGCAACGATCTCAATGGTGTGCTGTCCGTTAAATACATAATTTATCCCGTCCCTGCGGCTGACCTTTACCGGATTTATCTGATACAGGTCAAAGTGGGAAGCAGCGTTTTTTACATGATGCTGTGAGAGGTTGCGCTGGTATTCCTGATTGGATACAAGGTTCCTGATGGGTATCTGCTCAAAGTGTACCTTTGGTACGAACTGCATCAGGTCGGTTTCTGTCCTTTGTTCATCGTTTATCTGTTCTTCTGTCATTTCGAATCATCCTCCTCAAGCTGCGAAAGCAGTTTTGTTATTTTTCTTGTCAGGTTTAATAGCTGCATTTTCACTTCGCGCCTTGCTTTGGTGGAGGTAGAAGTAAAATCAGTAAGTTCCATTGTCCTTGATATGGTCTTTGACCATGAAGGGATCGTGAATTTAAGGCTTTCGAGTTCCGAATCCGGATCCGTGGCCGGCATCTGTTTGATTCCAGCTTCGGCACTGGCTTTTTCCCTCTTTATCCTCCGTGAATCCGGTTTTCCGGTCGGAAGCCTCTGCCATCTTAATTCGTGCCGGAGCTGTGAGTAGCCGATGCGGTCGATAGAACCGCTGTCCAGCAGACGTTTCAGTCCGTTTATATCCTCGATTGGAAGACGGGAAAGCTCTATGATGTTCTCGTGGGAGACACGGAGTTTTCCCGTCAGTATCTTCTGTGCAATCTCAGGACTTTTCCGTTTGAGGTCATCGACCGCACGGGCATAGATATCATATTTTGTCACGGTGGAAAAACCAAAATTGTATTCGTTCCCTATGACGGTTGCAACATCTGTCTTGCGTACATATTTCTGTGACACCTGTCCGTCAGGGTTTGCAGTCTTATCAGGATTCTCTTTCAGGAATTTTCCGACGGCTGTATTCATTTCGGCACGGAACATTCTGCCTATCAGATATTTCTTATATTCCCCCGTAAGGTCAGTACGTTTTAACTGTGTACGGCAGATAAAGGATACCGCCTCATCCCGGCTTTCAAACAGGATGCGTCTTAAGGTGAAGTGTATATCCCACCGCTTACAGAGATCATAGCGGAGATGACCGTCTATGATGATATTGTTCCATACACATACAGGTTCGGTACATCCGTGGTCAAAAATATCCTCTTCAAGTTCTTCCATGTATTGTGTGTCCCTCGGCTGGATAAGGTCTGTAAATTCCGGGTCTTTTTCAAGTTCCGGCATTGGCATATCATTCATAGTGCTTCCTCCGTTCTTGCCGTATCATCCACAAGCACACAGTCATTCATGGAGAAGCTGGCGAGACATTCCTTTGAATTTAATGCACCGTAGATACGGTAGCTCTGGTTCTCTGCCAGATTCACGTTGGTGACACGAAGGGCCTGCAGAAGCTCCGTACTGTATAATTCGCAGCAGTAGTGGCTGTCAGATCCACAGGTGCGTACACGGTGTGCCAGATAATCCCTGCGGACGCTTTTCCTTACGGCAATCATGCTGCTTTTGGGATTTACAAGGAGCTGGATATACTCAGGGTCACCGAGCATATGGAGCGTAAGTTTATGTATGCGGATTCTGTTTTTCTTTAAGTCAATGCAAAGGACCGGCTTCAAAGAGGTTTGTCTGTTCATAGTGTTGTTCCTCCTTTTCTGGATGTTCTGGATTTTCTTCCGGTGTGGAAGTGCTGCTGTTTTCGGAAATGCCGAATACCGCATATCCGTCAAACATATTGATCTGAAGACTGCTCTGGTGTTCTTCCACAGGCACACCGAACTGGTTCTGCCATTCTTCCAGATAGCTTGGGGTGCGGGATGTCTTTATTTTTCCGTCTTCCTTTTCAGAGCGTACAAAGATCTCCGGTGTGGTAAGGTCAAAAACAAACAGCAGCTCGTTGTCTGACTTTATAAGTTTGCCGAGCAGCTTATAACGGTATGCTGAATTCCATCCCATAAGGGATACGACTTTTGCAAAAAAGATACGGCATGTGATTTGCCTTGGTGACCGTCTTGATGTTGCGGAACACCACCGGAAGGAATCTTTCTCGTCTTCCTGACATGGACGTACTGCCAGTTTTTTCTCGTCCGGGTTAACAAGTATCTGAACAAAGTCCGTATCCGGCAGTTTCTTGATACAGGCGGTATTTACGGCTACTTTGTTGGAATTAAAGGTAAATGACGGTTCATAGGTATGTGCGAAAAATTCTCCACGGACTACCTGATAGCCGTCATAACTGAATGCATCATCTTCCACAACGGGAATGGTGTTTCTTTCATTGTTCGTCTGTGTGTTCATCTGTATTCTCCTTCATATCGGACATGATCTGTTCGATATTTCTTTCTATGTCATCTTTGCTGGTGACCTGTATGTCATTGTCTTTGTATATGACGGATGCATGGGATATGTCAGGCTCCATGCCTTTTCCAAATCCGGCAAGCTCCTGTGCCTGTGCGTGGCTGTAGTAGTTGCTGCCGAATGTATCTGCCCAGTCCGGCGGATAAGCACGGACATTCCTGCGGTTGCTGTCAGTAAAGGGCTTTACGGATGTATCTGATTCCGGAAGTGAGCTTACTGTGTCATTTGGTATGAATATTTCCGGTTCTGTCAGATTGAATAGCAGAATGGCATCATTTCCCTTGCCACGTTTTATTCCGGTGATGCGGTAACGGCAGTCATCCTTCCAGCCGAGAAGGGAGTACAGGGTAGGGAGAAAAGCAGTTCCGCTGATTCCCCTTGGAAAACTGATCCCGCTTTTCTTTTTAGACCACTGCATGGCATTCCGGCATTCTTTTCCGGCAGACCTTACTGCAAGGATCCGTTTCTGTGGATGCATGAGCAGTTCTACAAGAGTGCTTTCAAGTCTCCGGACGGCAGGACAGGAAAAACGGATGTCTCCCTGACTGAAAGTGACCGTGATACGGTCCGTACTGTCAAAAAACTGGGAGCGTGCAATTTCATATCCACGGAGGTCGAAGTCACCGGACTGTACCTCTACCGGGGCAGAAGAAGCGGAAGTCTGCTCCGTGCCGTTATATACACTTGCAGAAGCATTGATATAGTCATCTTCCTTAAATCCGGCCCATCTTGGATTGATGGAAACAAAACCTTTGAGGACTCCCTCCGGGATGACTTTAAGCTCCGGAAGCAGTCCTTTATTTCCGTATTTCGCATTACTGATAAGCCTCTGTACTGCAATGAAGTCATCCCTTGATATGATGGCTTCATGGTGGTTGCGCTTACGGTACTGCGGACGGTTCTGCATATTTTTCTTTGATTTGTGATTCAGATAGTTTGGGGTATAGGTCTTATGTGCGAGTACATCGCCGCAGTGGCGTTCATTCTGCAGTATCTGAAGGATAGAGCCTGGTGACCATACGGTGTTTCCCTTTTTGGTCATGCATCCGAGTTCCGTCAGGGTATCGGCAATTTCCTGACAGGTGCATCCGTTTAGGTACATCATGAATATGAGCTTTACGATTTTGGCTTCTTCTTCGTTGATGACAAGATTGCCGTCTTCATCGTGGTCATATCCGAGAAGTATCGGTGTCAGGAATATTCCCCTACGGAAACGCATCTCAATGGAAGCGTTCATGATCTCGCTTTTTGTATGGCTTTCTTCCTGTGCAAGTGTGGCCATGAAGGAAAGCACCATCTCGCTTTTGGGGTCAAAGGTATTGAGCCTTTCCGTTTCAAAGAACACACCGACAGGGTGGGGAAGGGCAAGCAGCTCACGGACATACCCGATGCAGTCCACGACATTTCTTGCAAAACGGGATACGCTTTTTGTAACGATAAGATCTATCTTGCCATGTTTACAATCCTCGATCATCAGCTTGAACTGGTCACGGTGCTGCAGGGAAGTACCGGAAATACCTTCATCCGCATAGATCTGTACTAGTTTCCAGTTCGGGCTTTTACTGATAACATCATGATAGTGGTTTTTCTGCAGTTCGTAAGAGGATGTCTGTCTCGGATCATCTGTGGATACCCTTGCATATACGGCAACACGCTGTTCATTTTCAACAGCAAAGATATCTTCCTGCGGAAGTGCCGGAATCACGTCAAGTTCATCAAGACTGACACCTTTATAACGTTCCCTGATCTTATTTTTCTGGTCGGCAACAGAACCGGCCTTATGCTCATTTTCGTTCATGACTAACCACCTTCATTTTTATGATGAGTTTATTATAAAATTTTCATATCAAAATAAAATAGACCATACGGACACGCATATCCCTATAGTCTATTCCAAAGAAAAATAATTTGTGTGAAAATGATGTGCCGTTACCTCTGCCCATCTTTGGATGCAAGCTCCCAGCCGTTTTTATGCATGGCATCAACGCTTGCTTTTATCAGTTCAAAGATGAATCGCTTCTCATTCTCCGAGCATTCTTCCATGAGAATATCAATATCCGTCTGGTATGCAGTGGGATTATGCATCTGCACTCCGGCAAGCAGTTCATCTATGGTAATGCCGAGGGCATTGACGATGCGGATGATGGATTCCAGACTGGCTTTCCTTTTTGCATTTTCAATATGGCTTATGTAGGAAACGGAGAGTTCCGTTTTTTCCGCAAGTTCTGCCTGTGAGAAATTGTTCTGCTCCCTTACTTCCTTGATACGATATCCTATCTGTCGGTGGTCGACAGATGACTGCTGCGTCTGATTCATAATAGTACCTCCTGTTTTCTTTTTCTTACGCACAGTAAATTATCTATCAATAAGTGAAGAAAGGTTTGGTAATTTGATAAAGCAGAGTGGAGCAAAGTGCGAAATGTGTCGAACGATTTGTGTTGATGAATCTGCATGCGGATGGTATGCTTATGAATGAAACCAGACAATAAAAGGGTGATAGAAACAAGGAAAAATAAGGCTTCAAGAAGATAGAGGATTGAACTGCATATGTCTGCTGTTCATATTTTTTTATCTAAACACTCCATTTCACTAGAGTAAAATACGCAAGAAATATGGTTCTAATATTTCTTCTGTTTTACGGTTACAATATGTATATCGTACAGATAGAAGAGAGGTGTAACTTACTTGCGTACAGAGGAGTACATACCAAAGAGGGTAAAAGAATTATGCAGCAAACACAAGATTTCCAAATACAGGCTTGCACAGCTCACTGATATGTCACAGACGGCTTTGGGAAATATAATAAACAAGAAGAGTATACCGACAGTACCAACCTTGGAAAGAATCTGCGATGCATTCGGAATATCAATCGCACAGTTTTTTGCCGGAGAAGGTATGCGGCCTGACCTGACGGATGAGCAAGGTGAATTATTGGAGATATGGGATGACCTGAATGCGGATGAACGGAGGATCTTGATGAACTTCGTAAGGACGCTGAAAAAGTAAGGGGAAGCAGTTCAATTGTATCTGAAATGGTTGCTTTCCCTTTTTCTATGCATTCTTTACGGCAAAGAAAGTGATGAGGATGTATATGAGTGTACGGGATGAGGAATTCAAAACAGTAATCTATGATCTGATGAATGGTGCTTACAATTTGGATGAGTGCGAGATCGAAGAAAGTAAATTTGTGGAGGATGAATTTGCAGAAGGGAAATACTGTGAAAAATTATATGCCCAGATGCTTGCTGCTTATGAAAGGTTGTGCAACAGATTGCATGAGCAGTCTGGGGAAGATAAGGACGTGGAGATAATTATATCTTCACTGTTGGACATCGGCAGATATCAGAGTATGAAGATGTTTGATTACGGTGCATTCTTTGCAAAAAAAGAAAATAACCAATAAATGGATTACAAAATGGTGTGGCTATGATTGGATGGTCACACCATTTTTGATATAATAGAAATTAATCTAGAGTATGTGAAGGGAGATGAGCGGATGAGTGGACTCAATGGTTTGCCAGCGGATAGAGTAGTCGAGATTTTATCTGAGATGGGTCATGAAGGAGATTATTGGGACTATAAACAGGAATGGCATGATAATATGCCTGATTTATTAAAGGATATTATTTGTTTTGCAAATACTCCCCATGATGAAAATTGTTATCTTCTTTTTGGAATTGATGATAATGGTCAAATTATTGGTATGAAAAAGAATAGACGTAAACAGGCTGATATTTTGGAAGCAATGGATAATCTTTGGTTCATAGGAGATGTTAAACCTGAAATTTCAGTGGAAACAGTTATAATAAATGAAATTGAAGTAGATGTTCTTACTGTATATGATACACAGAAGACACCTGTGTATTTGAAAAAAAATTATGGCGAAATGCTTGCTGGATGTGTTTATATGAGAATTGGAGATAAGAATACTCCAAATAGAGGCATGGCAAGTATTGATGATGTAGAAAAACTTTGGAAGAAACGGTTTGGGTTATTGCAGACGCCGTTAGATTATATTGTTGGAAGGCTGCAGTATCAAACAGAGTGGAAACAACAAAATAATACATACTATAATATGTACAGACCAGAATATAAGCTGAAAATTGTAGATGATGATGATGACCATGCAATCCCAGAATTTTATGCTTATGCAATGACAAATGAAAGTACATCTTATGAAATGCTCCAGATTCTTGCCGGACAAACAGTTTTAGACGAATATCAACTCGTAATATTGGATGGTGGAAGATATCGCACACCAACCCCGGAATGGGGATTTGCAGGATACGATAAATACGGAATTGACCATAAATTTACATACAAATATTTTATAAAAAGGAGTATAAAATACAAACTACAACAATTCTTTTTAGATAATGAAAGTGAAGAAGCAGCATATGCCAATAGGGAATTGATGGAGGTAGTTCTGCTTTATGAAACAGAAAATGAGAGAATTATGTTTGAATCATATATTGAAAACAATAAGGACGAAATAGAAAAAAGCATTGTTGAAAAGGATAGATATTCATACATTCAGGCTACAAATGAATTAGATACGAAAGAATGCAAAAGGAGATTAAATACTGGATTGGTGTTAAATGAAATGCTTTACAAATGGCGGAATAGGAGAATGGCAAATGGCGAAAAATAGAGTTTGTTTATTTTGTGGAAATAGTAATTTAAGCAAAGAACATATTTTTGCACAGTGGTTGCTTAAGGAATTAGGCATAATGAATAATGATGTAACAATGACGCATATGACAGCAATTGGAATGGAAGTGTCAAATAGAAAACATCCATTTTCAAAATTGGTTAACGGATTGGTGTGTGAAACTTGTAATAATGGTTGGATGAGTGATTTAGAAGGACAGTGCCAGTTTCATATTATTAATTTGATGAATATGGAAAATATGGAAGAAGAGATGCGTTTTCTAAAAGAAAATTATGAAACTGTTGCTAAATGGGCGTTTAAAAATGTAATCATGCTCAATTCGGCAACAAATTATAGACAGTTAGTTCCTGAGAATCATTTCCATAGTCTGTACGAGGGAAAGATACCAGAGGGAGTTACAATTGACTTGGCATTTGCTTCTACAGATCCAAACGTGGAATGGAGACAATCTCCTTGTTCTCTTGTGATTAAAGATAAAAAAATTCCTGTGAAATTTGATAATGACAAATATATTATTACATTTCAAATCAAACATTTAATGATTAAAGTAGCATTCTATGAATCTGATAATCAAGTTTTTTATGAAGATGAGGGGTGTATAAGACTGTATCCAGATTTTGGATTATATGAAGGAGATAAATTTGTATATAAAAATATAGATGAATTTGATGTTCAGGGTGTTGTACATGAGTATATTAAAGAAAATTTATAGACAGAGAAGTAATGATAGTGGGGGAGACGGGGGGATACCTGTATCCCTCTACGGTTACTGGGTTCAAGGGTAAGATAAATTGCCTTAATATAGGAAGTAATGCCATCTATATTAGACAGGGTAAAGCCCCAGACGGGTCTCCATATCAGCCTTTTAGGGCTGGGGCTGTATCGCCTGCTGCGCAGGATATTTGATGCGCAGGCACCGGCAGCGGTTATCAGTGTTCTTTGCATGGCAGCATATGTTTTTCTGGTAGGAAATCCTCCTTCAGCAGTACGGGCATTTATTATGTTTGCCATGGGACTGCTTGCCGGATACTGGAAACGGACCCTTGACACACCAACGGCTCTTTCTCTTAGTGCTGCGATTATCTTAATGGGAAATCCCTTCTATATAGGGCAATCCTCATTTCTTTTATCTTTTTTAGCTATTCTTGCCATAGCGGTCTTTCAACCGGCACTTAAAGAATGTCTTGCTCACATAAATCCGTACCATTTCCCACTTTTCCGTCTTTGGAACTCCGGGAATGTTTGGAGAATACGTCCCTGGAACTCCGGGAATGTTTGGAGATTACGTCTTTGGAACCCCGGGAATGTTTGGAGATTACGTCCCTGGAACTCCGGGAATGTTTGGAGAATATGTCCCTGGAACTCCGGGAATGTTTGGAGATTACGTCTTTGGAACTCCGGGAAGTTTTTGGGGGTACGGCATTTGGACCCGCAGAAGGTTCCGGAGGTCTGTCATGAATTCCTGAAAAAAGCGGGCAATGGACTACAGAGTTCTTTTTCTGTATGGATAGTGACCCTTCCTGTACAGCTCTTTTTCTTTTCTGAAGTTTCTCTTTTCGGTATTTTCTTTAATCTTCTGATAATTCCGCTTATGGGTGTCATTCTGTTATTGGGAATAGCGGGCCTTTTTCTGAAAGAAATTTTTCACCTTTTCGCCTTTTTAACGGGCAGTGTTTTAACGGATTTGGAAATAACGGTTACAAGCATCTGTAGATACGCGGAGGGGATTTTCTTTGCCATTATCAAGGCAGGCGGCAGTCTGGCGGACAGACTTTCGTTTGCAATGTGGACGCCGGGAAAGCCGGTATATGGAAAAATGTTGCTTGCTTTTGGTTTGCTGATTTTATTCTGTCTGCTTGGAAACCTGTCCGAAAACGGGCGGACCTTTCCTGAAAAGTTTTGGAAATACCGGTTAGGAATTTTGCTGGGAGTAATTCTTTTGCTTGCCGGATATCCGGCTCACAATCTGCAGATTACGTTTCTGGATGTGGGGCAGGGGGATGGCATCTGCATGGAGCTGCCGGATGGCAGGGTATACCTGATGGACGGCGGAAGCAGTGATGTGTCAAAGGTAGGAAACTACCGGCTTGTTCCGTTCCTGAAGGCGAAAGGAATACGAAAAATAGATGCTGTTTTCTTAAGCCACGGGGATGCGGACCACATAAACGGTATCGCAGAGCTTCTGGAAGAAAAGCAGATGTCCATAGACTGTATTTGTCTGCCCGCGGGAGCGGAGCAGGAGGAGTTTGTGGAAATAAAAGACCTTGCCCGGGCACGGAATATTTCCGTAAGGACAATACAGGCGGGAGATTTCTGGGAGAACAACGGGGCAAAGTTTTGGTGCTTAAATCCGGCGGATGTGACGGCAAGCGGGAATGCAGCATCCATGGTTCTTTACATGGAATATCAGGATTTTTCCATGCTTCTTACAGGGGACTTGGAGGGTGGGGGAGAAAAGAGTGTGGCGGCTTTATTGAGGTCAAATGCCATTACCGGTATCTCGGTTTTGAAAGTGGCGCACCATGGTTCTAAAAATTCTACCAAAGAAGAATTTCTGCGGCAGTGCAGTCCTGCAGTTGCGGTTATCTCCTGCGGTGAGCACAACACCTATGGGCATCCTCACAAAGAAACCCTGAAAAGACTTAACGATATGGGAACCGCCGTTTACCGGACCGACTGCAGCGGCGCCGTACAGATAACAGTGAGCAGAAGCCGCATGAAGGTGACGGAATACAGAAGGAGGTGATGAAAAAACTTAAATTGGGTATATAGAGAAAAAACAAGCCTGTATACCCAAAGAATTTCAAGCAAATGGGTACAGAGAGGAAAAATAAGCCTCTATACCCAAAGAATTTCAAGCAAATGGGTACAGAGAGAAAAAACAATCCCCTATACCCAAAGAACTACAAAAAAATGGGTATAGGGAGAAAAAATAAGCCCCCATACCCAAAAGACTACAAAAAAATGGGTACAGAGAGAAAAAACAATCCTCTATACCCAAACACCTCAAAACAAATGGGTATAGCGAGAGAAAACAAACAGCAGTACCCGGAAATACATAAACAATTAAAGAGAAAGGCACAGCCGAGATTGCATGGCTGGTTGAGGAGAAAAAAGTGTTTAATAATTATGAACAAATAAAAAGAAGAATCGATAGTATTCAGGAGGAATTAAAACATATTGAGAAATTAAAGAAGGAATTTCCCGAAGAGAATCTGATATGTGCGAAAAACAATCAATATTATAAATGGTACCTGAAAACGGAGGCAGGAACAACGTATCTTCCCAAACAAAATAAAGATATGGCACAAAAATTAGCATTAAAAAAATACTATCAATTACGGGAAAACGAATTGAAAGTGGAATTAGAGGCATGTAGGGCATATATGAAAAAGGTAAAGTTTTATAATGAAAATGCAGATGATTTATTGGGACATGAAGAATACAGCAAGCTTTTAGGGCAGTCTGTATACTCCGTAAAACAAGAATTACAGGAATGGATGGCGGAAGAATACGACAGATGCCGAATTCACCCGGAAAATCTGATAGTAAAGGCAACGCTGGGAAAATATGTAAGGTCAAAATCGGAGGCTATCATTGATAAGTTACTGTTTAATGCAGGAATTCCTTTTCGGTATGAAGACAAACTGGTTTTAGGGGATAATACGATTTATCCTGATTTTACGGTAAGGCATCCCCGGACAGCAGAATATTATTACTGGGAGCATTTTGGATTGCTGGACGATCCCAAATATGTAAGTGAGTCGGTATGCAGAAAAATCAAACTGTATTCGGATAATGGAATTATACCCTCGGTAAATATGATTTTTACATTTGAAACGAAAAGTCACCCATTAAGCATTGAAACTGTGGAACGAATTATCCGGGAATATTTTTTATAAGGTGCCTCCGTTTATTTTCCGTTGCATAGCCCTCTTTGCAAACATCCGGTCAGGTGGTAAAATAAAAAAGAAAAACCACTCGAAAGCAGGGAGATTACCATGTGGTTATTGTATGCTTTTTTGTCGGCGTTGTTTGCCGGACTAACATCCATTCTGGCAAAATGCGGTATTAAGAAAACGGATTCCGGTGTGGCAACGGCAATCCGGACAATAGTAGTTCTGGTTTTTTCCTGGATAATGGTGTTTATAGTGGGGGCACAGGGAGAAATAGGAAGCATTACCATGAAAACATGGATATTCCTGATTTTATCCGGTTTAGCGACAGGAGCCTCCTGGCTCTGCTATTTCAGGGCGCTGCAGATAGGGGATGTAAATAAAGTCGTGCCGATTGACAAATCAAGCACCATTCTGTCCATTTTGCTTGCTGTGATTTTATTCCGGGAGAGCATCAGCATACAAAAAATGATTTTCGTAATCATGATTGCTGTGGGAACCTTTCTTATGATAACAAAAAAGAAAGCAGCCATACAAAAAAAAACGGAACGAAAAACAAAATGGCAGGGCGGCTGGCTGGTTTATGCGGTTCTGTCCGCTGTATTTGCCAGCCTGACATCCATTCTCGGAAAAATCGGTGTGGAGGGTATCCATTCCAATCTGGGAACGGCAATCCGTACCGTGGTGGTTCTGATAATGGCATGGGTGGTTGTTTTTGTGACCGGAAAACAGGAAACGGTAAAAAATATCGAAAAGAAGGAAATGGGATTTATCTGTCTGTCAGGTCTTGCTACGGGAGCCTCCTGGCTCTGTTATTACAAGGCGCTCAAGGACGGTGTGGCGAGTGTTGTCATTTCAGTGGATAAATTAAGCATGCTAATTGCCATTGCCTTTTCCTACCTTGTTTTTAAGGAAAAGCTGACGGGAAAAGCACTGGTGGGACTTGCCCTGATTACAGCAGGAACACTCCTTATGGTGGTCTTTCCCTGAAACGAGGTGCGAAGGGTGAACAGTAAAAGATGAAGGAAGATAACGGAAGGAGAAACACATGAGAACAGGAAATGAGAGAAAGAAAATAGTAAAGGAACTGCTGGACGTAACGGACAAGGAATTTACGGACGAAGAGCTGATACATGAACTGATAGCCACGAACATTACCATGGATAATAAGAAAGAGGAAAAACTGTCCCTCGGGCAGAGGGCGTCCGATGCCGTGGCAAAGTTTGCAGGAAGCTGGGCATTTATATTCAGCTTTATAGCGGTGATGTTAATCTGGATGATTGTCAATCTGCTGCTGGCATCCAGGGCGTTTGATGCCTATCCGTTTATTCTGTTAAATCTGGTGTTATCCTGCATTGCGGCCATACAGGCGCCCCTTATTATGATGAGTCAGAACAGACAGGAAGCAAAGGACAGGGAACGGGCGGAAAACGATTACAAGGTCAATCTGAAAAACGAACTGATTATTGATGATCTGCACAGGAAGATGGATCTGATTCTGGAAAACCAGCGAAAGCTGAACCGCAGACTGGATGAGTGGGAACAAAAACAGTAGCAGCATAAAAAGTGACCGAAAAATCTTGTCACTGGAAAAAAGTTGTGTTATAGTACGGTTAGACGTGGGCAACCGACGTGAAACAGTTGCCCATCTGCAGAACCAAGGAGGAGATTGTTATGTTTAAGAATTTGAAAAAAATGGATAAAAAAGCAACCGGACTTTTCGCGGCAGGCGTACTGTTCGGAACAGCCGGTATTAAAATTCTTTCCAGCAAGGATGCAAAAAAGTTTTACACACAGTGCACCGCAGCCGTTCTTCGTGCTAAGGAATGCGTGATGAAAACCGTCAGCACCGTACAGGAAAATGCAGAAGACATCTACGCAGGAGCTAAACAGATTAACGAAGACAGAGCTGCAGCGGAAGAAGAATTTATTTCAGAGGATGAATTTGAAGACGAAGAAGAGTCTGTTGAAGAAAATTCTGATAAAACAGAAGCAAAAGACGCTGAATAAAACCAAAAAGATGCCTGCAGGATCGCCTGCAGGTGTTTCTTTTTGCTTTAGTGGAATTATGTCGCTGAAGCGACCCACCGCAGGCGGAAAAACAAACACGGAAAAGTTCTGTGTCCGGCAGGCGTAAAAGATATGGAAAGTGGGATGAAAAACAATGCGATTTGTTTTGAAACATGAAATCAGAGGCAGAATGAGACTTCATGCCGTACAGAATAGAATGAGCTTTGCACAGGCGGATACCCTGCAGTATTACTTAGAGCAGCAGGACATGATAGAGTCCGCCAAAATCAACGAGCGCACCTGCGACATTGTGATAACGTACAACGGCAGCAGGGAAGGCGTTATTTCTATAGTAAAGAAGTTTTCTTATAAAAAAACACAGGCTCCGGCCGAATACATTAAGAATTCCGGCAGAGCATTAAACCATGAATACTGGGACAGACTGGTGGAAAAGGTAGTGCTTCACTACGGCAACAAAATTTTCCTGCCCATGCCGGTGCGGACGGTGATTACGACCGTGAAATCCGTAAAATACATCTGGAACGGTATCTGCACATTGTGCAAGGGCAAGATTGAAGTGCCGGTACTGGATGCAACGGCTATCGGCGTTTCCGTTTTCAGGGGCGATATTTCCACGGCGGGTTCCGTCATGTTCTTACTCGGTGTGGGTGAAATCTTAGAGGAATGGACCCACAAGAAGTCCGTAGGCGACCTTGCCAGAAGCATGTCCTTAAATGTGGGAAAAGTATGGCTTGTAAAGGACGGACAGGAGATACAGGTAGCTGCCAATCTGATAAAGCCGGGTGATTTTGTCCGCGTGCATATGGGCAATGTCATACCGTTTGACGGTGAGGTAACGGAAGGAGAAGCCATGGTAAATCAGGCATCCCTTACCGGCGAGTCCGTGCCCGTTGCCAAAAAGGCGGGCGTGACGGTTTATGCCGGAACCGTTGTGGAAGAGGGTGAAATTACCCTTTGCGTCAAAGAGGCAAACGGCTCCAGCAAATATGAAAAGATTATGACCATGATAGAGGAGTCCGAAAAACTGAAATCCTCCCTGGAAAGCAAGGCGGAGCATTTAGCGGACAGACTGGTGCCCTATACCTTCTTAGGCACCGGACTGGTATGGCTTTTTACCGGAAATGTGACGAAGACCATTTCCGTGCTGATGGTGGATTTTTCCTGCGCACTGAAGCTGGCAATGCCGCTGACCGTGCTTTCCGCTATCCGGGAGGGCAGCAGCCATGATATGACCGTAAAAGGCGGCAAATATCTGGAAGCCATGTCGGAAGCAACCACCATTGTATTTGATAAAACGGGAACCCTTACCAAGGCACAGCCGACCGTGGTGGACGTGGTTTCCTTTGACGGACAGGAGCCGGGCGAACTCTTGAAAATCGCAGCCTGCTTAGAGGAACATTTCCCTCATTCCATGGCGAAAGCAGTGGTGAGAGCGGCAGCCGACAGGCATCTGGAGCACGAGGAAATGCACTCTAAGGTGGAATACATTGTGGCGCATGGTATTTCTTCCCACATCGGAGAAAAGAAAGTAATTATAGGCAGCTACCACTTTGTGTTTGAAGACGAAGGGGCAAAGATTCCCGAGGGGAAGGAGGCATTGTTTGAAGCATTGCCTGCGGAGTATTCCCATTTGTATATGGCAATTGACAATTCCCTGGCAGCTGTTATTTCCATCGAGGACCCGTTGAGGAAGGAAGCATCCGAAGTCATCCGCAGCTTAAAGAAGCTGGGCTTTGAAAAGGTGGTCATGATGACCGGTGACAGTGACAGAATTGCCCGTAATATTGCGGACAAGGTCGGCGTGGATGAATATTATTCGGAAGTACTGCCCGAAGATAAGGCACGCTTTGTGGCGAAGGAAAAAGAAGGCGGCAGGAAGGTAGTCATGATTGGGGACGGCATCAACGATTCCCCGGCGCTTTCCGAGGCAGATGTGGGCATTGCCATCAGTGACGGGGCCGAAATTGCAAGGGAAATTGCGGATGTGACCGTCGGAGCGGATAGCCTTGAAGAAATTCTGACACTGAAACGGTTAAGCGATGCCATGATGAAGCGAATTCACAAGAATTACCGAATGATAGTCGGCATCAACACGGCACTGATTGTGCTGGGCGTAGCCGGTATTTTCCCGCCGACCACTTCGGCTCTTCTGCATAATACTTCCACCATTTTCATCAGCTTAAAGAGCATGAAAAATCTGCTGAAGGATGAAGAAAACAAGTAAGTTCCGCAGCTGAAGGCACAATAAATTTTTTTTATCCCTAAAGTTAATTCTTTTTTTTACGATATATACTATGTGAGAACAGAAAAGGTATGCGTAGAGAAAGGAGGAGACCGGTATGCGTATTGAAGCATATAATCAGGTACAGCAGTTGTATCAGACCAAAAGACCGTCCCGTATCAAGGGCAGCATGGGTGTGACAGGTACCGACACCGTACAGATCAGCAGCATGGGAAAGGATTTCCAGACTGCAAAAACGGCTGTCAAGGCAGCACCTGACGTCAGGGAAGACGTGACGGCTCCGATTAAAGCAAGCATAAACAGCGGCACTTATGAAGTGAGCAGTGAAAGCTTTGCAGAAAAGTTACTGAAAAAATATGAAGAAACGAGGTAATTCCGGTGGCCAGTCTTATTGAAAACCTGATAAGTGTATTAGAGGGCGAAGCAGCAGAGTACGACAAGCTGCTGGAATTATCAACCAGAAAAACACCGGTGATTGTAGCCGGCAATCTGGAAGAATTACAGCGCATCACGGATGATGAGCAGGAAGTGGTAAACCGCATTAACCGCCTCGACAATGAAAGAAGCGAAGTGATGACGGACATTGCCAACGTTATGAACAGGGATGTCAAAACTTTAAAATTAGCGACACTCGTAGAGCTTTTAAGTCAGAGACCGCAGGAAAGCAGGCGGCTTGCAGAGGTGCATGACCGGTTAAAAAGCGTGACCGGCAGCATGCAGAGAGTGAATGAGCAGAACAAAGAGCTGATTGCCCATTCTCTGGAAATGATTGACTTTGATCTGAATCTTCTGCAGGCAATGAAAGCAGCACCGGAAACGGCGAATTACGACCGCGGTGCCCATAATGCCGGCGGACTGATGGGGAGCGACGGGGGGAGCTTTGATGCCAAGAGCTGATGAAGAAAGAGAAAGAAGCCGGTGACGACATTTCTTTTGCCATGCTTCATCGGATGCTGTGCATAGCATGAGGTGATTTATATGCCACTGATGGGTAGTTTATATATAGGTGCATCCGGTTTACAGTCCGGACAGAATGCATTAAATACAACAGCACACAATCTTACAAACGTAGATACAACAGGGTTTACCAGACAGCAGACCCTGCTTTCTTCCAAACGATATATTACCATTTCCAAAAACCCCGCCGCTGTTTCCGACCAGCAATACGGCATCGGGGTAAATTTGTCTGCAGTAAGACAGGTAAGAGATTACTTTCTGGATCAGACCTACCGTAAGGAATCCGGCAGAAGTATGTTTTATGAAGCATCCACCGATGTCCTCGGTGAAGTGGAAAACGTGCTCGGTGAGTTAAACGGTGAGGATTTCCAGACTTCTTTATCGAATCTCTGGACAGCCATCCAGGAACTTTCCAAGGATCCTTCCAGCTCCGTTACACAGGGTCTTCTGGTACAGCGTTCCGCAGAGTTCATCAACAGAGCCAATGCGGTATATCAGGATCTGACCAATTACCAGGACAATCTGAACAAACAAATCAAAGAGAAAGTTACCACCATCAACCAATACGGAAAACAGATACAGGCGTTGAACGACCAGATTCGGAAAATCGAATGCGGCGGTATTGAGCATGCCAACGACCTTCGGGACACCAGAAACCAGATTCTGGATGAACTGGGTAAGCTTTGCAAGATGACCTATTCCGAAGATTCTTTGGGAAATGTATCGGTACGAATCGAAGATTCCGATTTTGTACGCGGCGACCTGTTTTATGAAATAGGTCTGGATGCCAGCGACGCTACCGGTTTCTATACGCCGTTCTGGATAAAGGATGCGGAGTATACCGTATTGGCGGACGGTACGAAAAAATATAATATCAAGGGTGCGGAGGTATTTAATTTAGACCAGACGGTTTCCTCTTCCCTGGATACGGATATCGGCGGACTGAAGGCGCTGCTTCTGGCAAGAGGTGACCACAGAGCCAATTACACCGATATAGGCAACAATTATGACAATATTTCCCAGTCCATTGTGATGAATGTGCAGGCGGAGTTCGATCAGATGATTCACAATGTGACGACAAAGATAAACAGCATTCTGGCAGAGGTGTACGATCCATCCAGAGGCTACATGTGCGATAAGGACGGCAGTCCCCTGCAGCTTTTCCAGAAGATTACCACGGACGGTTACGAAAAGGTGACGGATGCAGGCGGCAATGTGACCTGGAAATATGCAGAGGAAGACCCGACCCGTACGGACACCCTGTATACGCTGGGTAATCTGCAGGTTAATGCCAACCTGCTCAGAGAGCCTACCATGCTGGGATTCAAAAAGGCAGACGGCTCCGCCGATTACGATACGACGGGAAAACTGAAAGCAGCTTTTACGGAAGAGAGTTATACCTTAAATCCCAATGTACTTAAGAAAACCACTTTCGTGGACTATTATAAGGATCTGGTTTCCCAGGTGTCCAACACCGGCTATGCTTTCCGGAATATTTACGAAAACCAGCAGACGACCGTGGAAGCCACATATAATGCAAGAGAGCAGATTATAGGTGTTTCTTCCGAAGAAGAACTCTCCAATATGATTCGTTTTCAGAATGCCTATAATGCATCGAGCCGTTATATCAACGTGATCAGCGAACTGCTGGAACACATTATTTCCACACTGGCAGTATAAATTAAAAGAAGGGAGGCATTAGGATGCCCTCACAGTTTTTCGGATTGAATATTGCATACAAAGGTCTGCTGGCCTCCAATGCATCACTGAATACTACATACAACAACATTGCAAACGAACAGACGATAGGATACAGCCGGCAGCAGGCGGTGCAGCAGGCAAGTCCCGCCATTCGGGTGTTCCAGACCTACGGCTGCGCCGGTTCCGGTGTAGATACGGTTTCTATTGAAAGAATTCGGAATGAGTTTTATGACCGCAAGTACTGGAGTGCCAATACCAGCTACGGTGAATACAATATGAAGCAGTATTACATGGCACAGATGGAAACGTATTTTAAGGACGACAGTGCTACCATGCCGGGTTTCAAGACCATTTTTGATGAGTTCGCCGTAAAGGGTCTGCAGGCAGTACTTACCAATCCTTCCAGCGCGGATACGAAAACCCAGTTTATAGGCTATGCGGAAAGCCTTACCACCTATTTTAACGGTATGGCAGGCAATCTGGAGACCATGCAGAAGGATGCCAACGATGAAATCAAATCCAAGATAGAAGAAATCAATTCCATTTCCAGTGAAATTGCTACCTTAAATAAACAGATTAATGTCATTGAGCTGACGGGCAGCAAGGCAAACGAGCTGCGTGACAGAAGAACCCTTCTGCTGGACCAGCTTTCGGAAATTGCTTCCATTACAACGGAAGAGTACCCGATTGTGGATGCCAACAACCCGGAAAGAGAAACAGGAGCAAACCGTTTCATTGTAAGAATTAACGGCGGTCAGGTGCTGGTAGACGGCAATGACAACAGACAGCTTGCCTGCGTGGCAAGAACCTCTTATGAAAAGGTAAACCAGACCGATATTGAAGGTCTTTACAATGTATACTGGACGGACGGACAGGAGTTTAACCTGTATGACAGAACTCTGGGCGGAAGCCTGCAGGGACTGGTGGAAATGCGTGACGGCAACAATACCGAAGGCTTTTCCGGTACGGTGACGGCTACCGGCAAGAAAGATGTAACGGACGATAAAGGTGTTACAAAGTCACATGATACCGTGACCATAGAGGTAACAAAAGCATACCTGAAGGATTTGAATAAGTGTAATCTTTCCGATAACGGCGGCAAAATCAAGTTAGGAAATCAGGTATTTTATTATGATTCCTGGTCCTATACCTGCAGCTACGATGCAAGCGGTGAGCCTTCTTATTCCTACACCTTTGTGATTTCCGATGAGACCCTGAATGACAGAAATCTGACAAACGACAGAGTGGGCATGACCGCATCGGTGGGGGAAAGCATTGATTATCAGGGCATTCCTTATTACATGCAGCAGATGAATGAATGGGTCCGCACCTTTTCCCAGAAGTTCAACGACATTCTGAACAGCGGTTACGATGCATACGGCGCAAACGGCAACAATCTGTTTTCCGCAGACCATGCAACGGACGGTGAACAGTATACATTTGACAGGGCGTTCCGCTATGATTTACAGAAGGACGGTACCATGACCGTGGATATGACGGATGACAGCTATCACAAAATGACAGCCAGAAATTTCAACATTCTGAATGCTATGGTGGATGACTGCAACCTGCTTGCCACCAAGAAAAAAGCGTCGGACGGCGTGGAACAGAGCGACCTTCTGGATGAAATCAAAGACATGATGAACGATAAGAACAAGATGGGATTCAGAGGCAGCACAGCCGGAGAGTTCTTACAGTGCATACTTTCCGACGTGGCATTAAATGCCAGCAATGCCAACACGTTCTACAAGAATTATAAAAATATTGCGGGAAGCATTGATACCCAGAGAACTTCCATTTCCGGCGTGGACGGAGATGAAGAAGCCATCAATCTGGTAAAATACCAGAACGGCTACAATTTAGCTTCCAAGATGGTACAGACACTGACGGAAATCTATGACCGGCTGATTTTACAGACAGGCGTATAAGTAAGAAGACGGAACGCCTGCTGATTACGGAAGGACAGGAAAATTATGAGAATTACAAATAAAATCATGCAGAATAACAGCCTTAACAACATCAATATGAATAAGGTGCTGGAAGATAAACTGAATACACAGATGTCTACCAAAAAGAAAATCACAAAGCCTTCCGATGACCCGGTTATTGCCATCCGTGCTTTGCGTCTGCGCGGAAACGTAACGGAAGTGACACAGTATTATAAGAAAAATATTCTCGATGCCAACAGCTGGCTGGAAGTAACGGAGGGCGCCTTAAAAAAGACTTCCGATATTATTACCAACATGATTGGACAGGTGACAAAGGGGGCAAATGGTGACCAGCCTTCCGATGTGCGGAAGATTATCTTAGAACAGCTCAAAGCACTGCGGAACGAAGTATATTCCACAGCGGATGTGGACTATGCCGGCAGATATGTGTTCGCCGGATACCGGACCGATACTTCCATCCGTTTTATTGCGGCGCAAAAGAAAGAATACACCATTACCGAACAGCTTGACACCTCTGCCATGGATGATGTGACCTATATCAAGACCACAGCAACCAATGCAGCCGGCGACACGGTGGACATCAACGACATCAATTCCACAAACTACAATACCATTGATGTTTCGGAAAATGACATTACATCATCCACCGTACACAGAATTCGTTTATCCTATGACAATCTGAGCGACGGCATGGTGCCGACCCTTACCAGGGTAACCGGTAAGGATGCGGACGGCAATATTACCACCGAGGAGATTGTACCGGCAGCCAATGTGGAAACCGTATCGTACCATGCGTCTCCTTCCGCCTATGAACTGGTGGCACAGAATCCGGATAAGGTTTATTTTATTCCGGAAACCGGAGAAATGCTTCTGGGAGAAAATGTTTACCGGACCATGTCAGCCTATAAGGACGATGCCACCACGGCAACCGTGAATGAAGGAGAAATCCGCATCACGTATCAGAAGAACGACTGGCTGAAAGGAGATTTGCGCCCCGAACATTATTTTGCCTGCACTTCTACGGATGACAACGGCGTGAAAACCGATTACAATCAGGATTATCTGACCGGTGCCGATGTGGAAAAACAGGTTATCGAATATGATGTCGGCTTCAACCAGACCATCCGTGTCAACACCACGGCGGATGAAGTATTCAAACCCGGAATCGGCAGGGAAACCGATGACTTAATCCGTGCGCTGGAAGATGTGCAGAGTCTGGAAAAGGTAGTAGGCAATTTAGATTCCATGGTGAAAAACGAAACGGACGAAACAAAGAAAGCAACGCTTCAGAAACGTCTGGATGCGGCAAACAAAGCACTCACCTTATCCAAGGATAAGATGCAGAAAATGTTTGAAAGCGGTCTGACAGCCATGCAGGGATATCTGGATGCCAATAATCTGGCAATTACCCAGTGCGGTACCAGAGGCTCCAAGCTCGAGCTGATTGAAAACCGTATGAAAGACCAGAAGACGACCTTTGAAACCCTGCAGTCCGAAAACGAAGATATTGATATTGAAGAAGCAACCATTCAGATGAAGGGAGCCCAGCTTACTTATACGGCATCCCTTATGGCAGCCGGTAAAATTTTACAGACCAACCTGCTGGCATATCTGTAAGGAATAAATGGGGATATGGGGCGGATGTCTGCCCACGACGAAAAATGGGGGTTCCACCCACATATGAAAGGATGGAGAGTATGAGAGTAAACACAAGAATCTTTGGGGAAGTTGATATTGAAGAAGAAAAGCTGATTATATTCCCGGACGGCATTATCGGATTTCCGGGTTTGCAGAAATTTGCTTTGATTTATGATGAAGAAAAAGGTGTACATGCCGGTATACGCTGGCTGCAGTCCATGGAAGAGCCGGGTTTTGCCCTGCCGGTTATGGATCCGCTTACCGTTTCCGCCGATTACAACCCGGAAGTGGAAGACGCCCTGCTCAGTGAATTGGGAGAAATCAAGGACGAAGACCTTCTGGTGCTGGTAACCGTTACCGTACCTTCCGATATTAAGAAGATGAGCGTCAACCTGCGTGGACCCATTATCATTAACACCCGTACCCGCAAGGCATGTCAGGTCATCGTGGAAGGTGACACCTATGCTGTCAAGTATCCGATTTACGATATCTTACAGGCAGGAAAGGAAGGTAAATAATATGTTAGCCTTATCCCGCAGGAAAAACGAAGCCATTGTCATTGACAACAATATTGAAATTACCATTTTGGAAGTGAAGGGCGACCAGGTAAAAATCGGCATCAATGCGCCGAAGGAAGTGCCTGTCTACCGCAAAGAGGTTTACATGCAGATTCAGGAGTCCAACAAGGAAGCCGTGAATCCGGAAGGCCTGGAAGCACTGAAAAATCTGATGAAATAAGACCGATTATGCAGTCAGTATAAAAAGCAAAGAAAAGGATGACGGAAGTTGTCCTTTTTTTGTTTTTTACAATAAAATTCATGGTAATCTATACCGGATAATGATATAATCGGAATAAGTCTTTTTATTAAAAAATGGGATATGACGGGACTTTATGAAGGAGGGTATTTACATGAAGAACAGACGGAAAATCAGGGTAATGGCATGGATTTTAACCGTTGTGATGCTTATGACATCACTGGGACTGGATGCGTTACCCGTCATGGCGGCGGATGCCGGCAGTTTTACTTATGAAGTGAGTTTTGATGCGTCATTTACTACGGCGGAAATGACATTCACACTGCAGACAATCCAGGGGGAGGCTCCCACCGGAAGCAACAATGTGGATATTTTTATCAAGCCATCCGGAGTGAATGATTATCAGCAGATTGGCTGGTATCAGGGACTGGAGGACAACCGGCTTGTTTTTTCGGATATAAAGTACCAGCATCAGCCGCTGACACCGGGGACAACCTATGATGTAGAAATAATACTCCGGCATGACAATCAGGCGATTGGCACGGCGGATACTTCCTTTACCACAAAACCGGTGACGATTACCTGCGAGGAAAAGCAGATTACCTGGTTTTCGGCAGAATACAGCCTGTCGGTTGCACAAAAGGACGAACTGGAAGCAGCCGGTATTACCACCTTAAAGGCGTACCCTTATATTCAGGAAGAAGGCGGGGAACTGGTGAAAGCCAATGTAGGCGGTGACGGCATTGATGTGCTGAACGGCAATATGCTGCTTAGGGATCTGAAGGATGATACCGAATACACGGTGTATTTTGCCGGACTGCGGGATAAAGCTGAACCCTGCCTTTCCCAGTTTACGTTTAGGACCAGCAAAGATACCCGCAATATTAAATTACTATCCGATGAAATCCAGTACTGCTATGCGGACTTTACCGTGGCAGTAACCGGCGGACGGGATGACGTGGAAACCAAGAGCTATCTTTTCTTACGGAAAAAAGGAGAAACCGGCTGGAGAAATCAGAAGCAGAGCGATGCAAAAGAAGCATTCACCAAAGAATTCCGGATGAACGAGCTGGAGCCGGTTACCGAATATGAATATGCGCTTGCAATCGGAGACGACTGGAATATCAACGACCCGGATCAGATTACCAAGGACGGACACAAAATTACCGGTTCCTTTACCACTCCGGACGACCCGAGGGAACTGACAAGCGTCTGCAGTGCCGGATACCGGACGGCTCTTATCCGGGCAGGGTATACGGGCAATAATTTAAACGGTGTGCAGAGTGTCGTTCATGTATTCGTCAGAGAAAAGGGTACGGAAGAATGGACGGAGAAAAGAAATAGCGATTATGCTACGGGCAACAGCTTTCCTTTTTTGTTCACAGACCTGAAAGAGGATACCGAATATGAGTACCGCATCATTCTGAATTCCAAGTGGGAAGGCACCACGGCGGATGACAGTGTACGTCCGCTTCAGTATAATGAGGGCAGTTTTAAGACAGAAGTGTGCCGGTATACGTTAAAGGTGACGCCGGATACCGAAAAGAGTCTGTATAACAAAGAATATCTGCAGGTACAGCTGGAGGGCAGCAAACAGGACAGAAGCGTAACCCTGGAACTGCATTTTAACAACGATGCGGAAAAAACGGTCAGCCTGTACCGGGACGAGGCGTACAAAGATACCTTTTCCATAAAGGGACTTGCTTCCGACACCACCTATTATGTGACGGAGTATTCCCTTTATGTGGATGAGTTCGGCGAACATGTCTGCATTAAGCAGGCAGTGTGCGGGGAAGAAGAGTATTCCTTCCATACCCCTGCGGCAACGGCGCCGGATTATGTAAAATTTGAGAAAGAAGAAATTTATCTGAATGCCTCCCAGGCGGAAGATGAAAATGTGGGAAATGTGACCTTAAAGCCGCTTGTAAATGACGGCGCTTCCGACGAAATGCTCTGGGAGTCGAAGAATCCCGAAGTGGCAACGGTGGATGAAAACGGCAAGGTTACCGCAGCTGCGGTGGGCGAAACCGAAATTACGGCAACCTCGAAATACAACAAAGAGGTTACGGCAACGGTGAAGGTTTTTGTGGACAGCGTGGAAGCTGTTTATGCGGAAAACGGAAACGCAGTCGGGGATGAAGTGGTAAAAGGCTTAAAGGGAACACAGTCGGAAGCCATTGTGCTTACCCGTAAAAATGCGGAAACCGGCGAAACGGAAAATGTGCCGGTGACCGGTTATACTGCGGAAAGAAGCAGTGTGGTAAATTATGATATAAAGACAAATACCATTACATTCGGTACGGTAGGAACCGCAAAGCTGTATCTGTATGCCGGTGAGTATAAGGTAAGAATTCAGACGGAAAGCTATGTCCGTACGGCGGGCTTCTATGTTTCTTCCCTTTCCAATGACCGTTATCCGGCAGTGAAAAGTACAGAGAATACCTATGATATTGCTGCAAACCAGAGTTATCAGATAAACTTAAAGGCCCTTGACGGCTCCGATATTACCGACTACAGCAAATTTAAGATTGTGGTGGAAAACGATGCAAACGGATGCGTGGAAGCGGATGGTGATACCTTTATACTAACGGCAAAGAATGTTACGGCAGCACCGGTGAAAATCACGGTTTCTCCCAAGGCGGGCACCGCATATGACAACGAGTATTATGAGGATGCGGTTTTCTATGTAAATGTAAAAGCACTGCCGGAAGAAAACGAACCGGATATGTACGTTTATACCAACGTGGACAAATTCCTTTCCGATGTAGACTTAAAAGAAGGCTGGAAATGGGAAAACGAAAAGCTGGCTTTATATGCACTCCGGAAAACACAGACCTATGACTTTACGGCTTATTATGCGGGAGATGACAAATATCCGGTAACGCAGACCATAAAAGTCGCGCTTGCGGAAGTAAACAATCTGACAGTGGAGGATGTAAGCCGCACAGGTTATCACGTAACGGCGGACGGCACGGATAAGATACTGGTGAAGGTCAGCTTCTCCTATGCGGGAGAGGTGAAACAGGATGATTTATCTGCTTATCTGAAAGCAGACGGAGAAGACTGCGTCATTGCGTGCAAGGAGTATGATAACGGTTATGCCATCTATGAAGTGAGTGCAAAGAAAGCAGGAAATTACGTACTGGAGGCAGGTGTGCAGTCCGGCTTATACGGCAGCTCCCTTACCGGCAAAACGATTGTACTGCAGGCAACGGAGGAACCCTGTGTAAGAAGCATTAAGGTGCAGAACACCTCCGTGGAACCGGCGGAATTTCTGGAAGACGACGAAATCCTTCTGGATGCATCCAAGGACCTCAAGACGTCTGTAAATCTGAAGGCAGTTACCTATGATTATACAGAAACGGAAATGACGGCGCCCAAGTTAATCTGGACGTCTACGGACAAGAGCGTGGTACAGGTTACGGCAGATAAGAAAGACACACAGAAAGCAGTGCTTTTAGTGAAGGGCGAAGGCAATGCCGTTATTACCGTGAAGAGTGCGGATGCGGCGGGAGCAAGCTACTCCTTCGCAGTGGAAGTGAAGAACCTTGCGCCCCGTGTGGAAGGAACCAGGGTTTCCGTGAATACGGCGCTGGATTATACGGTTTCCGAAGGACGCAGCATTGCCTACCGTTTCTACGGCTATACCGAAATCGTAGAAGCCTATGACAATGCGGTTACGGACTGGGCATTTTACAAAAAGACCCAGAAAACCTTTGAAAAGGAAAAAGAAGCCGGTTTGCAGGCAACGGACTTTACCTTCTATGAGAGACAGGGAGAGGGAGAAAAGAAGGACATTCTGGCGATGCCCGTGAACCCGGATTTAAAGAGCGGTAAATATGAGCTGTGGCTGGCGGTAACCACCGAAGCGGGAGAGGAGGTTTATTCCTATCCGGTAACGGTGACGGTTATCAATAAGAACGTAAAGATAAGTGCGGTATCCGAAAATATCAACCTGTTCTATATGCTCAGCGCTAACGGCAACATTATGTTTACCTTTAACGGAGATTATATTGACGCACCTACGGTAAACTGGACGGATGATGCGGACAAAGCCCTCGGCTTCAATATCAGTAAATACGTTTACTACGATAACACAAAGAAAAAATGGTGCGCTAACGTGGATACCACAGAGCTGGAAATGGAAGGCAAAGCACCGGCTGCCGGCACCGCAACCGGAACCCTGGAATTAACATTCAGGGGTTACCGCAACACGGTAAAGGTAAATAAGTTCAAAATCAAATACTGCTATAAGCTTCCCAATATTGTGACGATGAGCGCGGCTACGGTCATCAATACGGAATGCGGTATCGATAAGGCTTCCTTCTATCTGTACCAGAAGGATGCCAAGATGAGAATAACCTACAAAAATGAAGAAAATAAATACTGCTACAGCTCTTATAAGTGCAACATAGAAGAGGTAGAGCTGGCGCCCACATCCTACGGCAGTGATTATATGGAGTATGTGTATACCGGTGTAAATAAGAAGGAAAATGTGGTGATTTCCCTCCGCTCCGATTACTGGAGAGAAAAGGTGGAGGTAAAGCACACCATCAACAATGTGGCACCTGTTCTTATTTTGGAGAAGCCGGCCATGACATTTAACTGGAACCTTCCCGGAACGGATACCACGGTATTCAAGGTAAGAAACGCCCAGAACGGTGCGGTCTTAAAGGATGTCATCATCACCGGAAAGAATGCGGCCGCCCAGAAGCTTCTTGATGAGAATGTATTTACGTTCTCCCTGAAGGAAAATAAGTATCTGGATGTGAAGCTGAATTCCCTGCAGGCGCTGAACAAGAAATTTAAGGACGGCAGTTACGGTTTTACGGTGACACCGGTATTTGTAAGCAGTGTGACCGGCAAGGAGGTGACCGGAAAGCCCTGTGTGCTGACGGTTAAGACGACGTCCAAGGCGCCCGAGGTCAATTTATCGGCGTCCGGCAGTATCGATATTGCCAGATATCCGATGTACGACAATTGGGAATTCTACAAAAACGCAGTGAAACTGAAATACAGTTTCAAGAACGTAAACAGCAATTATGAAGAAATCAGCAGGGAAGTAATCGGCGACTATGCGGACTATTTTGAAATCTGGTGGAGCGATCCCGGACAGGGATTTTATCTGAAAGCAAAACGCGGTATGGAGGGCAGACTGAAAGCCGGCTTTGTATATAATGTACAGATTAAATTTACCCTGAAGATGAAGGACGGCACGACAACGGAGATTATCACGAAGAAGCCATACAAGCTGAAATTAAAACAGTCGGCAACCGGGGTTAAGGTATCGACCAAGCCGCAGACGATGTTTGCTTCCAATGAAGAGGTTACCAGAGTTTATGAATTGAGGCTGAACGGCAGCTATTACCGCATCGAAAAAATAACCGGCGGTCTGGATGTCAACAAGGACGGCAAAAATGATATTGTTATCGACCGTGTTTCCACTAAGGACTGGGACACTGCAGCGGACATTACCTTAAGAATAGCGGACAGGGATGCCATAAGCGCTACCGTAAAAGGCAAGAGCTATTCCGTTCCGATTGAAATCATGGTAATGGGTGCGGACGGTGTGACGAAAAACATCAGGACCCAGATTAAAGTTACGGTAAGAAAATAAAAGACAGAAAAAAGGCGCAGGAAGTTTTTCCTGCGTCTTTTGCGTTGTGCATCTACCTGCATTCCATGTTTTCCTCCTTGCAAATTGCTTTTGTTTATCATATAATCAATCTGGTCACAAAAAAATAATCAAATTATACATTTTTTACCATACCAGATTACAGGAGAAGCCATGCTGACTTATAATTTCGATAATGTGAAAATTCCTTTGTACGAATACATTTACAACTGCATAAAAAAAGATATTTTAGCGAGAAAATTAAAGGCGGGACAGAAGCTTCCCTCCAAGAGAACCTTCGCGGAAAATAATGGGATTAGTACTATAACGGTTCAGAATGCATATGACCAGTTAATCAGCGAGGGCTATATTTATACTGTGCCGAGGAAAGGCTATTATGTGGCAAATCTGTACGGAATGTCCACGGTCAACAAGGAAACGAACATTTCCTTAAATATAAGGCTGCCGGAGAAGAAGCGGACGGACCTTATCGATTTATCCGACAACCGCATGAACACGGACAATTTTCCTTTTTCTATCTGGGCGAAGCTTTCCCGCAGCATTCTTTCCGGTAAAAGCAGGGAGCTTATGGAGATTTCTCCTACCAACGGAAAAAAGGAGCTCAGGGAGGCGATTGCCGGTCACTTAAAATCCTTCCGGGGCATGCTGGTTGACCCGAACCAGATTGTGGTGGGCGCCGGTACGGAATATTTATACAGCCTGCTTATCCAGCTTTTAGGGAATGACAAAATGTACTGTCTGGAAAATCCGGGCTATACCAAAATCGCCAAGGTCTACACCAAGCATCAGGTAACCTGCCATTACGTGGATTTGGATGACAGCGGTATTACCTTAAAGGGGTTAAGAAAAGCGGAGGCGGATGTGGTGCACATCAGCCCCAACCACCATTTTCCCACCGGAATTACCATGCCGGTAAAAAGAAGATATGAGGTGCTTTCCTGGGCGAGCGAAAAGGATGGAAGGTACATTATTGAGGACGATTACGACAGCGAATTCCGGATAAGCGGCAAGCCCATTCCCACGTTGTTCAGCATCGATGAAAGTGAAAAGGTCATTTATATGAATACCTTTTCCAAATCCCTGACGCCCACCATCCGAATCAGCTACATGGTGCTGCCGGTGCATCTTGCCAACCTTTTTTACGAGGGTCTGTCGTTTTATGCCTGCACGGTGTCCAATTTTGAGCAGTTCATTCTGGCAGATTTTATTAAGAACGGATACTTTGAGAAGCATATCAACCGGATGCGGCTTTTTTATGCCCGCAAGCGCAGGGCGCTGATTGATGCCGTAAAAAACAGCCGGTTAAAAGACATCAGCGAAATTATGGAAAGTGATTCGGGACTTCACTTTCTTCTAAAGATAGACACGGAAAAAACGGATGCGGATTTTTCGGCGCAGTTACAGGAAAAAGGAATTCATGTGGAATTTCTGTCGGAGTTTTACCATGATAAAAGCAACCGGGAGCACCTCATGATTATCAATTACTCCAATTTTGATGTGCAGACCATGGGAGATATTTTCGATAAAATTGCAGAAATAGCGGAAAAATAGTTTAAGGGTACCTTCCAGTGATATTTCCGAAGAGGAACAGAAGCTTCAGCGGGAATATGTGGCAGACGGCGGAAAACTCATGGTGTATGCCGGTCCCTTGGAAGCCGTGAATGCGATTGTGTTGAAGTGACAACTACCATTTGTTCCATAATTATCTTGCATGATTGCGATATCTTTTCTATAATAAAAGTGGTGTAAATTTTGCAAGGGGGATAAAAGAATATGGATTACGCAATGTACAGTCGGGTGATTATCGGCGTTTGCATTGTTGTCGGCATTTTGCTGGTTCTGCTGTTGGGAAGAGGTACCCGCCAGAAAGACCGACATGTGAGCACCGGGCGGACCGGCTCGCCGGCATTTGAAAAATGGAAAAAACAAATCAGTACAAACTGCAGCTCCCAAAACCTGAAGGACTTTCAGCTTTTTCTGACGCAATATGGCGGAGGTTATGTCAAAAGAAGGGACGGCAGAGTGATTTACCGGGATTTCTTAGGCAGGGAAAAGGGAGATTTGAAAGGGATTTTCTTTCATTCCGTCATTCCCAGCAGGAAGATTTCCACAGAGGAAAAAGAAGCTTTCCGAAGATATCTCTGCCAGATTGGAGTGCAGGGGATTGGCGAAAGACCGGAGTATGAAAAATTTGACGGGAAACTGCGCAACAAAGAAGAGGATTTGGATGAGTGGGAAAAAAAGGAAGCCGGCAACAAGGGAGAACTGCTCGTCCGCCAATACCTTAAAAGCCTGAATGAGCGGGAGTATTTTGTAATCAGCGGCGTTGTCCTTAAATATCAAGGAAAAACGAGGGAACTCGACCACATTATCGTGGGCAATGATGTGATTTTTATTCTGGAAACCAAAGCATTCGGCATGTCAGGAAGTGAAAACGGAAGCAATAAAGCAGTGCTTACCATCCATAATGACAACTGGGTACTTCACAAAAACGGTCACGACAAGACATTAAAAAGCCCGACGGAACAGGTAACGCAGGAAGCGGCGCTTATGAAAGAGATTATAGAGAACCCGTTTATAGACATAAAACCCGTTGTGGTGCTGGCTAATCCATCTTTGGTGTTGGAGAAAAAGGAAACGCTGCCTTATGAAGTGACTAAGCTGAAAGACCTGGCGGCATATATTCAGGCAAATAACAAACAGATGACATCCGAGGATATGCAAGATGCTATCCGAAGAATAGACAAAAGCAGGATAAAGTAATAAGAAACAGGGCATGTCTCACATGCCCTGTTTTGTAGTGCGCCCAGCGGCGCACGTTTCTAACGGGTTAAAGTCCCGAATCCGCCCGGTAGTGGGAAGGATATAGCCGAAGGCAAGGGTGTCCATCGTGAGGTGGAATCTAAAGGAAGCCGGATGTGGAAACAGAATAACCATGGGCAAATCTCTGGTCTGACGAAGAGAAATCTCATAAAAGGTTATGCATGAGGGAAAGGCTGCTACACAAGTTGAACCCCAATAACTACACGGAATCATGCATGATAGATGAGGCAGATGGATGGAGAGGAAGAAACGTGTGGTACCCGGGGAGGTCTGTGCATTATGCTCTGAAAGGAGTAACCACTGCATAAAGCAGTGCTGAATGCGCAGAAGTCAGCAGAGGTCATAGTAGCCAAAATGAAGTTTACTTCATTCGGGTGAAGGACCGAATCAGTAGGAGTCTCAAGTATGACCGAGAAAGGAGGAATGACCATCTATGACAGAAAACATTGAAAACAATGGCTGTTCACAAAGAGATAATGCGGAACATGAAGGGTATGTGAAAGCGTCAAGGTCATTCAATCGGATATGGAAAGAAAGAGACAGTGCACAGCCGAAACTCTTGGAAGCGATACTGTATAAAGACAACCTGAACAGAGCGTATAAAAGAGTGAAAGCAAACAAAGGTACGGCAGGTGTTGACGGAATGAGCATTGAAGAAGCCCTGCCATATCTAAAGGAACATCAGCAGGAGTTAATAAACCGTATACTCAGAGGAAAATATACTCCATCTCCGGTAAGGAGAGTTGAAATTCCAAAACCAAACGGTGGTGTGCGAAAGCTTGGCATACCAACGGTGATAGACCGTACCATCCAACAGGCAATAACACAACAGTTAGTACCAATCTATGAACCGTTGTTTGCGGATGGCAGTTGTGGCTACCGTCCGGGCAGAAGCGCCAAAGACGCAATACTTAAAGTGAAGGAGTATGCAGAACAAGGATACACATATGCAGTAGTCCTGGACTTATCAAAATACTTCGATACACTGAACCATGAAATCCTCATCAACCTGCTTCGCAAGAATGTAAAGGACGAACGGGTGGTGCAGTTGATTAAGCGTTATCTGAAAAGCGGAGTAATGGAGAACGGAGTGGTCACGGAAACAGAGGAAGGCTCGCCGCAAGGAGGAAATTTATCCCCATTACTGGCAAATATTTACCTCAATGAGTTCGACCAGGAGTTTGTGAAGAGAGGAGTCCCATGTGTCCGATATGCAGATGACATTGTGCTCCTTGCGAAGAGCAAGCGGGCATCGGAGAGACTTCTGGAAAGCAGTACGAAATACCTTGAAGGGAAGCTGAAGCTCACAGTCAACAGAGAGAAAAGTCGTACTGTCAGCGTGTTTACAATCCGAAATTTTAAGTTCCTTGGCTTTGCATTGGGAAGGAACGGAAACGGTATCTATGTTCGCGTTCATCCAAAGTCATGGAAGAAGTTTAAGTCGAGACTGAAAGAGTTATCTTCCCGTAAGTCTGTACAGTCAATCAAACCAAGCCTTGAGAAAATCAGGGTATATGCAAGAGGATGGCTGAACTATTACGGAATAGCAAGCATGAAGAACAACAT
>OGIG01000020.1_pt1 | contig 154768 bp, 128 predicted proteins | sample 1571601 | NCBI WGS metagenome assembly OGIG01 (sample SAMEA2581953, study PRJEB24529) | metagenome | biome: Human gut stool | place: China | collected 2011 | reverse complement strand
TGGGTTATGAAAAACATCCCAATTATTTAGGCAGAGCATTTGAGAATACATGTGCGGAAATTAAAAACAAGAATCTAGTATGTGCGAAAAATCAAGAAATACATGCGAATAATTCAAAAACAAGAATTAGGTATGTGCAAAAAAGTAGGAAACACATGCAAACAGCTCCCCCTAACTGCGGGCTAATGTTTTTTGAAAAACTTCATGGGTCTATAGAAGATAAATTTCCCTGCAGGTACTTTTGGGGACGGGTAAAAAACAAAAACTAGACAATATGGGTCTATAGCGAAAAATTTGCTTTCTAGATACTCAATTTCTTCAAAATGAGTATCTCAGAGCCAGTTTTTTCCCTATAGACCCATATTCAGCTTTTTATGCGTTATTTGCAGCGAATTTTGTATCTCACAACTCAGTTTTTCTGTATAGACCCAAAACACAGAACGCCACGGTGGACGGAATGTCCTTCCGAAGATGTTTGTCGGGAGGTGGTAATATTTTCTCGAAAAGTGTTGAAAGACAGGGTGGAGCGAACAGGACGTTCGCGACAGGCGGATGTTGCCATGGATGGCAACTGGAGCCGTGCCCGTACGGCTTAGAACCGCTACTCACTTTTCGTTAGAAAATTCCCACCGGGAGACCTCACATCGAGGAAGGACATTCCGTTCGCCGTGGGCGTTCGTGGCTTCTTCACTAACTCTCAATTCACAGCAGTTCCTTCAGCATCTGGTTGACGCTGGCGGGATCTGCCTTGCCTTTCATTGCTTTCATGGTCTGACCTACCAGGAAGCCGATGGCTTTCTCTTTGCCGTTATGGTAGTCCTCCACAGACTGCGGATTAGCGGCAATGACTTCCTCCACGACTTTACGCAATGCACCTTCGTCATTGACGGTCTTCAGTCCCTTCTCCTCCACATACTGTTCGGGATCTACATCTTCCTCAAACATCACCTGGAATACTTCTTTTGCTACAGAAGAGTTGATAACCTTGCCATCTACCAGCGCGATCAGCCTGCTCAGATGCTCCGGTGAGAAACGGATATCCTCCGGCTCCATCTCTTTTTCTTTTAACAGGCGCATCGTCTCCACCATCAGCCAGTTGGACACCTTCTTGGGCTGGCTTCCCAGTGCCACGGAAGCTTCGAAGATATCTGCCAGATGCTTGGAACCGGTGATGATATCGATATCATATTCCGGAATATCGTATTCTTCCTTGTAACGCTTCATCTTCTCGGTGCGGAATTCCGGCTGTTTGCTGCGGATGCTTTCCAGCCACTCATCACTGATATAGACCGGTACCAGATCAGGATCCGGGAAGTAACGATAATCCTGTGCATCCTCCTTGGAACGCATCGCATAGGAATATTCCTTATTATCATCCCAGCGTCTGGTCTCCTGAATGACCTCTTTTCTGGCCTCCAGCAGATCGATCTGTCGCTCCCGCTCTCCCTGAATGGCTCTGGCGATGGCCTTGAAGGAATTCAGGTTCTTCATCTCGGTACGGGTTCCGAACTTTTCCGCTCCCACTTCTCTCACGGACAGATTGACATCGGCACGCATGGAGCCTTCCTGAAGCTTACAGTCGGACGCTCCCAGATACTGGATCAGCAGACGTAATTTTTCCAAATAGGCAATGACTTCCTCTGCGCTGCGCATATCCGGCTCCGATACGATCTCAATCAGAGGCACGCCGGAACGGTTGTAGTCCACCAGTGTGCAATCTTCCCAGTCGTCATGCACCAGTTTACCGGCATCCTCCTCCATGTGGATCTCGTGGATACGCACCGGCTTTGTATAGGTGTTGCCGTCCTCTCCTGCCACCTCGATCTCCACCGAGCCATTCCTACAGATGGGTAGATACAGCTGGGAAATCTGATAGTTTTGAGGGTTATCGGGATAGAAATAATTTTTTCTGTCAAATTTACAATACTGTGTGATGGTACAATTCGTCGCAAGTCCTACTGCCACCGCATATTCTACCACCTGTTTATTCAGCACGGGAAGAGATCCCGGCATACCGGTACATACCGGACAGGTGTGGGTATTGGGTCTGCCACCGAACGCTGTGGAACAGCCGCAGAATATTTTCGTCTTCGTGGCAAGCTCTACATGAACTTCCAGACCGATCACTGTTTCATATTGTTTTGCCATAATAAACACCTTTCCGTATCTGCATTGTTACTTTATATATGTGTATATTTTCCGTTGTTCTACTTCACGCTCTGCTCATAGGTATATGCCGCACGGATCAGTGTCTTCTCTTTGAAGCAGTCACCGATGAGCTGCATGCCGATAGGCAGGCCCTGGGAATCCGTACCGCAGGGAACGCTGATACCGGGCAATCCCGCCAGGTTGATGGAGATAGTGTAGATGTCTCCTAAATACATCTTGATGGGATCTGCCAGACTGCTGCCCAGCTTCGGTGCCGTGGTAGGTGCCACCGGTCCTAAGATCACATCGTATTTTGCAAAAGCTTCATCAAAAGCTTTTTTGATCAGTGCTTTTACACGGAGTGCCTTCAGGTAATAAGCATCATAATAACCGGAGCTTAATACAAAGGATCCCAGCATGATACGACGCTTTACCTCGGGGCCAAAGCCCTGCGAACGGCTTCTCTTGTACATAGTGTGCAGATCCTCCGCATCCTGTGCACGGTAACCGTATTTTACACCGTCGAAACGCTCGAGATTGGAACTTGCCTCTGCAGCCGCGATCGTATAATAAGTGGGGATCGCATAGTCTACCAGACTTAAGTCGAACTCCTCCACTTCTGCCCCCTGTGCTTTCAATACTTCCGCGGCTGCCAGTACTGCATCCCTGACCTCGGGATCCAGTCCTTCTCCAAAATAGTCTCTGGGAATACCGATCTTCATTCCTTTCACATCCGCTACCAGCGCAGAGGTAAAATCCGTATCCTCCCGCTTCATGGAAGTAGAGTCTTTGGGATCATGGGAAGTGATCGTCTCCAGCACCGTGGCACAGTCTGTCACATCCTTGGTCAACGGTCCGATCTGGTCCAGAGAAGAACCATAAGCAATCAGTCCGTAACGGGATACTGTTCCGTAGGTGGGTTTCATGCCGACGACGCCGCAATAGGATGCGGGCTGTCTGATGGAGCCGCCGGTGTCGGAGCCCAGTGCCGCGAAGCATTCCTCGGCTGCTACTGCCGCCGCGGAACCGCCGGAAGAACCGCCGGGAACATGCTCCGGGTTTCTCGGATTTCTCGTCACACCGTAATAGGAAGTCTCTGTGGTACTTCCCATAGCGAACTCATCCATGTTGGTCTTGCCCAGGATGACTGCACCGGCTTTTTCCAGATTCAGCACTGCTTCCGCACTGAAGGTCGGAATAAAATTCTCTAAAATTTTAGAAGAGCAGGTGGTCAGGGTTCCCTCGGTACACATATTATCTTTGATAGCGAAAGGAACGCCGGCCAGGGGGCCTGTCAGTTCTCCCGCTTCGATTTTCTTTTGTACTTCCTCTGCCTGTTTCAAAGCCTTTTCCCGTTCCACGGTCACATAGCAGTGGTAGGTATCTTCACCGGCTGCGATCCTGTCCAGTACTGCCTGCGTCGCTTCCACCGCCGTAGTCTTACCTTCCCGGATCGCCTTTGCCAGCTCTACTGCTGTCAGGGATAAAATATCCATATCCATTCTCCTTTTTTAATGTCTGACGGAAAACCATTACCGCCTAAATGCTGTAACCAGATTATAAAGCGGTATTCTACCCGATTTCTAATCGAAAGTCTTTGGTACAACAAACATATTGTCCTTCTCGCCGGGTGCATTGGCCAGGGTCTGTTCACTCTCGTCCCCATTCGTCACCACATCCTCACGGAATACATTCTGTACCGGGAATACATGGGACATAGGTTCCACTCCTGTGGTGTCCAGTTCACTCAATTTGTCGATATAGTCCAGCATTCTGCCCATATCCTTTTTCGCTGCTTCCTTCTCTTCGTCAGAAAGCTCGAGTTTTGCCAGAATGCCTACATATTCTATGGTCTCGTCACTGATCACGTTCGCCATACTAATCTCCATTCCTTTCCATTCCTGTCTGCTTACAGGTACTTTCCCACGAAACTCATAGTACCTTGTACAGCCACAAATTTACACGTACCCTCCGAGCTTCTTCACGAAAAAGTCTCTGCTCTGAGTGCCCGGAAGTTCTTTCCGCACTAATCTCTCACTTTAATGTGTACCTCGCGCAGCTGCTGTTCCGTCACTTCGCCGGGAGCCCCGCACATGAGATCCTGGGCATTGCCGTTCATGGGGAAGGCGATGACCTCACGGATGTTCTCCTCGTTCCGAAGCAGCATGATCATACGATCCACGCCGGGAGCCATTCCCGCATGAGGGGGTGCTCCGAACTGGAACGCCTGATACAGTGCTCCAAACTTGGTCTTTAATGTCTCTTCGTCATAACCTGCGATGGCAAAAGCTTTTTTCATGATCTCGATGTCATGGTTACGTACTGCGCCGGAGGACAGTTCCACGCCGTTGCATACGATGTCGTACTGATAAGCCAGGATCTCCAGCGGATCCATGGTATTCAATGCTTCCAGGCCGCCCTGGGGCATAGAGAACGGATTGTGGGTGAATCCGATCTGCTTCGTCTCGGGATCCAGCTCAAACATCGGGAAATCGTTCACATAGCAGAAACGGTAAGCATCCTTCTCGATCAGATCCAGCTTCTCGCCCAGCTCGGTACGGATATGACCTGCATAGTAGTTCGCCTTATCCTCTTTGTCCGCAATGAAGAAGATGGTATCTCCGGCAGAAAGTCCTGCCATTTCTGCCAGTTCTCCCTTCATCTCTTCGGGGATAAATTTATCGATGGGTCCCTTGTAACTCATATCCTCTGCCACTTCGAGATAACCAAGTCCACCCATACCAAGAGAAGTCGCAAAGCTTAACAGCTTCTCATGGAAGCCTTTGGACATCTCCGCATGTACTTTGATGGCACGGACGGTTCTGCCGATAAACGGCCGAAATGTACATCTCTGGAAGAACTCCGTCAAATCCATAATGCGTAAGGGATTACGCAGATCCGGCTTGTCACAGCCGAACTCCAGCATTGCCTGTTTGTAACTGATGATGGGGAACGGTGTCTCGGTGATCCTGCTGCCTTCGGGAGCAAACTTTACAAAGGTATCATGCAATACTTCCTCGCCTACCTTGAAGACATCCTCCTGAGTCACGAAGCTCATCTCGAAATCCAGCTGATAGAACTCTCCGGGAGATCTGTCTGCTCTGGCATCCTCGTCGCGGAAGCAGGGAGCGATCTGGAAATACTTATCGAAGCCGGAAGCCATGAGCAGCTGCTTATACTGCTGGGGTGCCTGGGGCAGCGCATAGAATTTTCCTTTAAATTTTCTACTGGGAACAATATAGTCTCTGGCGCCCTCGGGCGAAGAAGCACACAGGATCGGGGTCTGGATCTCCAAAAATCCCATGTCCGTCATCTTCTGGCGCAGATAACTGATCACCTTGGAACGAAATACAATGTTGTCCTTTACTTTTGCATTTCTAAGGTCAAGATAACGATATTTTAATCTCACATCTTCCCGGATCTCTTTAGACGTCTGGATCTCGAAAGGAAGCTGTTTATATACTCTTCCCAGCACATCGATCTTGTGTGCTTCCAGTTCGATGGTGCCGGAAGGAATCTTCGGGTTGTAGGTCTCTTCGTCTCTGTGCTCCATGAGACCGGTTATGGACAGGCACATTTCCTTGGTGATGCCCTTTAAAAGCTCCGGCTTACGGATGACCACCTGTAATACACCATACATATCCCGCAGATCGATAAAGGATACGCCGCCATGGTCACGGATGTTCTCCACCCAGCCTGCCACCTGCAAAGTCTGTCCGATCTGCTGTTCACTGATCTCTTTCATTGTTAAATCTCTGTACATATCGCACCTCCTGTTATATAGTGTCCCGAATGTGCGCTCCCTGTACAGCTTATTTTTGAATACAAAAAGCCCCGGGACATGTTAAAACATATCCCGGGACGAATCATCTAATCCGTGGTACCACCCGAATTGACAGGCGCCTTTGCCTATCCACTCTTGTCACTTAACGCGTGCAACGTGTCATCCTAGCTGCATGTGATATTCTGCAGTTCAGATCACCTGCTCCGGAGTGTTCCCTTCGCCAGCTTCCGCAAACAGCGCTCTCAGTCGGTGACGCTGTATTCCTGTCGTTTCCCTTGGCAAGAGTCTCTTTCATAGCATTTACAAAATAGTTTTTCAACTTAGGTTTATAATATGCGCACGAAAGAAATCTGTCAAGAACTTTTTTCATCCATTCAGCGAATGGCGCGGGCTGAACGAAAGGTTAATTACATGCATTCTTGAACTGATTCCAGATCTCCGCATGCAGATCCTCTGCCTCCTGGGAGATATTCTGCACGATCTCGCCCTCCGCAGCATCTTCCGGCAATACGATCATTTTCTTCATATCCTCGGAAATATACTCTTCCGCAGCTTTATTTGTGCAGTAATAACCGATATATTCAAAGCATTTTGCCGCATTTTCCGGTTGGTTGATATAATCTAAAAATGCATATGCCGCATCTGCATTGGGTGCCTTCGCAGGAACAAACCCTGCCATGATACCGAATCCGAGACCTTCCTTCGGATATACTACCTCCAGGTCCGGTCTGGCCTGCAGTGCCGTGGATACCTGAGAAGTATACAAAAATGCTGCTGCCACTTCACCGCTGATCAGGTAATCCTGAGTGTTGTTGTCATTGATCACACGGATGTTGGGAGCCAAAGTCAGCAGCTTATCTCCTGCTGCCCGGATCACATCCAGATCCTCTGTGTTAAAGGATTCTCCCATGGTCTTTAGGGTAATTCCGTCAATGACACGGTAATTTGCAGTCAGTGCTACATTGTTTTCTAATTCCGGATTCCACAGATCTTCATATCCCGTAATCTTCACATCCGTCAGTCCCGGATCGTACACGATCAGCGGAATGCCCGCACCGTAAGGTACCGTATATTCATTCTGCGGATCATAGAACTGGGACATAAATACAGGGTTCAGATTATCGTAAGTGCTGATCCTGGAAGTATCCAGCTTCTGCACCAAACCTTCCTGAATCGCCAGCTCGATGATATAGTCATCCGCAATGACCAGATCGTAATCGCCGCCCTTGGTCTCCTCCAGCTTTGCCAGCATGTCTTCATCATAATCAAAGTTGGAATAATGGATCCGGATACCGGTCTCTTTTTCAAAACCATCCAGAATCTCCTGAGGGAACATGCCATCCCAGGTATAGAGATTCAGTTCTCCCTTATCCTCTTTCCCGCCTGCGCCACAGCCGGTAAACAGCATGACCAGCATGGTCGCTGCCAACAGCATTGCCAGTTTTTTCTTCATAATCTCCTCCTCGATGCAGATTTCTGCATCCTATTCTATTTTTCCATGATGATCGTGGGCAGTCCCCCGATCATTTTTCTCCGGGTATTTCTCCTGCGGGTGCCTGACATTTACGTCCCAGTAAATACGCACCTATCAGACACAACAATATCACAAGCAGCATGACTGTTGCAAGTGCGTTGATCTCCGGTGTCACACCGGTCTTCAATTTCGTATAAATCTTCACCGGCAGAGTATTGACCTTCGGTCCGGTGACAAATATGCTGATCACCACATCATCAAAAGACATGGCAAATGCCAGCAGTACTCCCGACAGGATCGCCGGCAGGATCTGCGGAAGTATCACGTCCCGGAATACCTGCCATTCCGACGCTCCCAGGTCCAAGGCCGCTTCTTCCAGGGAATGGTCCATTCCCACCAGCCTCGCCCTTACCATCGTAAAAATATACGGCACGCAAAATGTAGTATGGGCGATCACCAGCGTGACCATACCGAATGGCAGACCCATCAGGGAAAATACGGACAAAAATACCATACCCAGAATGATCTCCGGGATCATGATCGGCAGGGTAGACACATAAGCCACAGCCTCATTCAGTTTTCTCTTCCTGCGACTCATCCCCAGTGCCCCCGAAGTACCGATCAGCACAGCGAAGGTACAACTGAGCACCGCCAGGATCAGGCTGCCCGCCAGCGCTTCTCCCAGATCTCTGTCCCGGAATAATTCCCGGTACCACTTCAGGGAAAAGCCTTCCCACACAGAGGTCAGTTTGGAGGCATTAAAAGAATACACCACTGTTAACAGGATCGGAATATAGGTCAGGATCGTGATCACAGCCACATAAATAAAGGGCCATTTTTTCTTCTTCATACTTATAGCATCCCTTCTAACTGCGAGGTTCCGGTAATCTTACGATACAGGCGGATCATCACGGAAGTCAGTACCATCAGTACAGCTGACAGTGCCGCCGCAAAAGGCTGGTTACGTCCCTTGGTGATCTGCTCCTGGATCACACTTCCCACCAGAACGATCTTATTGCCTCCCAGAATATCCGCGATGAAGAACAGACCCATGGATGGGATAAAAGAAAGAACCACTCCGGACAAAAGTCCAGGCAGGGTCAGCCGGAAGCTGACTGTCCAAAACGCTTTCCAGGAGGATGCTCCCAGATCCCTGGAGGCTTCCACGAGAGAATGATCCAGTTTCTCCGCACTGGAATACACTGCCAGGATCATAAAAGGCAGCAGAGCATATACCATGCCCACTACGACTGCCGGATAAGTGTAGAGCAGCTTTAGCGGCTGATCCGTCAGATGCAGTCCCATCAAAATCTTATCCAGTACACCGTTACTGCGGAACACGATGATCCAGCCATACAGGCGGATCAGCCCACTGGTCCAGAACGGGATCATGATAAGCAGCAGCATTCTGCGCTTCCATACCGCATTCATCTGTGCCATAAAATACCCATAAGGGTAGCCGATCAGCGCCACGAGCAGTGTGGACGTGAATGCCAGCTTCAGAGATTGCAGAAAAGTATTCAGATACAACGGTTCCAATATGCGTTTGTAATTATCCAGTGTAAATGTAAAATCCACACCCCAGACCTGCGCACGCTGTAAAAAGCTCAGCAGGAACATATACAGGATCGGCAGCGCCACGAACAGCACAGTGAACACATACATGGGTATGAGCAGTCCTATATTCCCGGCATCCCGCCTGCCGCTACTTTTTTTCGTCTTCATCATTGTCTATTACCTTCACAGCATTTTTCGCATCCCACCCGATCTTTACCGTCTGTCCCGGCTGCAGATCATGATCGATCCCATAGCGGCTGGCTGTCAGAAGCTGTCCGTCAGGCAAGCGGAACAGGATCCGCAGTTGTCCGCCGGCAAAGCTTTTTTCCACCACGGATGCCTCATGGACACAGCCCTCTTCCCCATTCATCAGAATGTTCTCCGTACGGATCGCCAGCGTCTCGGCTCCCAGATGCAGAATATTCGCATTGCCCACAAAATCCGCCACATAGCTGGTCCTGGGCTGATAGTATACCTCATTCGGAGTCCCCAGCTGTTCCAGTACCCCTTCGTGCATGACACCGATGCGGTCCGACATATTAATGGCTTCTTCCTGATCATGGGTAATATAAATAAACGTGATACCCAGCTGTTTCTGCAGCCGCTTCAGTTCCAGCTGCATCTGCCTGCGCAGTTTCAGATCCAGTGCACCCAGCGGCTCATCTAACAGCAATACTTTCGGTTCGTTGATCACAGCTCTTGCGATGGCAATCCGCTGCCTCTGGCCACCGGACAGCTGATCCGGCATACGTTTTCCGTATTCTTCCAGCTGTACCAGCCGCAGGGCCTGCTTCACCCGCTCTGCGATCTCTGCTTTCGGCACTTTACGGATCTTCAGTCCGTATCCTACATTATCCGCCACATTCATATGCGGAAACAATGCGTAATTTTGGAAAACCGTATTCACGTCCCGCTTATTGGGTTCCCAGTCCGTAATGTCTCTTCCCTCCAGGATCACACTTCCGGAATCCGGCAGCTCCAGTCCCGCAATGATCCGGAGTGTGGTGGTCTTGCCGCATCCGGAGGCTCCTAACAGCGTAATAAACTCGCCCTGTGCCACCTCCAGGTCCACTCCCTTTAATACTTCCGTATGATCAAAAGATTTCCGGATCTGCTGCAGTTTCAATATACTTTCGCCCATGCTCCGGCTCCTTCCTTATTCCATCTATCTTAATCTATCTAATCTGTGCAGACTGTTCCGCCTGTCCTTATCCGATCCATCCCCAGCATAATCCCAGAAATTCCGCAAGATAATACATGCCCCTCAGCCATACCAGCATCGCACAGCTGTAATACATCCAGGCATTTTCCTTCTGCCTGTCCACCGCTTTTCCCGCCAGAGACAATATCACGCAGAGCAACAGTGCCATTGTTCCAAAGCTTGCTCTGTCCGGATAATGGGGCGACAATATCATTGCTCCCCACGACAACAGTGCTCCCAGCAAAAGCAGTACGTTATCTCTTCCTATTTTTTCTTTTAAAATCCCCTTGCATATCACAAGGACAACCGCCGTAAGCAGCAACGTGGGAAACAGATATTCCAATGCTCCTCTCGCCTCGCTGTAGCAGCGCAGATAGAGGTTCCACAGTATTCCACGGGTGCTCTCTGCCGTCTCCCCGCTGCGGACAAAATTCCCCGGTGCCACGATCATCAGAATGCTTCCCGCGAGACAGCTGATGTTTCCCAGATACATCCATACCGGAATCTTTTTTTGTTCTCTGCGGCGGAGCAGCATTACCACCAGACTTAAGATCCAGACCACCGGCCCCATATTTTCATTGCTCCAGCCCGCGATCAGTCCCAGCGGAAGGATCCAGACTGTGATCCCCCACAGATTCTTCTCCTCATATTTCAGATAGCAGAGCAGAAACGCCAGGATAAATCCTGTCATGTACAGATAATTCGCTGCACCCGCTTCCCAGAACATGCTCATTTTCCAGTTGGCATTCAGTCCAAACAGCATTCCCAGTGCCGCAAAATAATAGGGCATACGAACTCTGCCGGCAGCCTGGCAGATCAGCCACGCCAGTATAAACGTCATTGCCGTGTTCAGAATATCCGCCCAGCTCTCACCGGTTAACAGGATCATCTGCAGCAGCGCGTGAGCCATGCTTCTGCCGCCCCAGTTAAAATAATGCCAGATCTGCGCATGGACAATATCCCCGAGATTGCGGATCGGCGTATCCGCATACAACAACGTGGAATACCATTCATCGTCCATCATAAAATCAATCTCATAATTGACCCGCCATACAATGATCCCTGTCAGCAGGATCAGTGCAAGGCTGCTCCATTGTATGATCTTTTTCTGTTTTTCCCGCATGTTTTCCCTGCTCCTTTTATGGCAAAAAGCGGCTGCTTCTCTCTAAGCAGCCGCACATAATAGTTTAACAGTTCTTTTCTCGTCCGTCAAACCATTTATCACCATATCTGTTTTTATTTGTCCGGAGCAAAATCCAGTTCAACAACCCGGTCATTCACCTGTGTAAAGCTGCCTCCGTCCATATTTTTACGTACAAAAGGAACACCCCTGCGCACATAGTATACATTGTCCTGAAGCAGGGCATCCGGATTCTCTGACGGACTGATCGTACCACCGAGATCATCATAGCTGATATTATCGCGGAAGGTATTATGGATCGCCTCCTGCAGACAGAACATCACACATCCACCCTCATTCTGCCTGCTGTAATTAGATTCATACACCGTTCCGTCCCCGGAATCCGCATCATATGCCATGCCGTCCTGATTGAGTCTGGTGTCTGTGACTTCATTATAGCGAAACAGGGCGTCCTTGCATTTCCAGGGCCAGATCCCGGCTGCCACTTTTCCCATCCGGTCGCCCGGCTCGCAATAGATCCTGTCATTGATCTCGCAGGCCACAGAATCTGCCATATTATGCTCCACCAGAGGACGCAGGGCATACATCGGCGTGATCCCATCTCCACCGGCCTCTTTTACATAATTATTCCGTATCTGCATATTTTCATGCCCATAGTTCAGAAAAACGGCTTCCGTAAGCTCTGCCCCCCGGAACTTATCATGAGCATAGGTATAGCCCGCTGCAATTCCCCAGCGGCTGACCCGGTGTACGAAGCATCCTTCAATAACGATATCCCGATACCGCGCCACACCCGTCCGCTCCTCACATTCCGGACGGAGCGCTGTCATATAGATCCCACCGTTGTTCATGTGCTTATCGTAGACATTCCCATGGACATCATGGATCCACAGATTCCTAAGTGTGATGCCGTCCCGCACCCCTTTGTCCTTAGCCACCACAGCCACACCGGTACGGTTCATTTTCTCACCCAGGCTATAGCGCTCTCCCGGGATCATGCTGCCTTCATTCGTGATCTCCAGATCCTCGACCACAATATGCTCTGCATCGTACAAAAGCACTGCAGAAGATACATAGCCGTGATACACATGCGTAGGCGAATCCAGCGGAGTCCCATAATCCTGGTACCAGATCCCCTGTCCGCAGGCATCGATCCGCGGCGGTGCATCTGCTGTGCCGTATGCTCCGATCACGATCGGTGCCTCTTTCGTACCGCTGTCTGTCACATGCAGATATTGTCCGTAAAACACACTGCCCCGCTCCAGCAGGACACGGTCTCCCGGCTGCAGGCTTCTTCGATTGATGGCAGACAGACTGGCAAACGCCGTACTGCACGTCCGTCCGTCATTTTCATCACTGCCTGTTCTCTGACTCACATAATATGTCGCGGATAAGCTTGTCATATGCATCCTCCCGTAACCGTTTCTCAATGATCTGTGACACCTCCTCATAGGTAAAATAATCCCCATGATAGCGTCCGAACAGATCTCTGTTCTGTTCGTAAAAGTCCCGCTTCTCCTGCTCTGTGAAATCCGGGCAATAGCCGCCTTCCCGGACCTTCTCACACGGCTGTACAAAATCCAGTTTCAGGCGGGTCAGCTCATATTGCAGATACGCCGGTGCGGAAAAATAATGCGGTCCGTAGAAGCGCTGTCCTTCCTGTTCCATTCTCCGCAGCTCTTCGTTGTGCTTCTTACGTCTGGCCTTTAGTCCCTCCATGGAGGGATCCTCGATCAGGCCCATTCTATGCGCCAAAAGGAAGGCTCCCTGAGCCTTCCTGATATGCGCCTGTGTCATAGTTTCCTGTTTTGGCATTTTCTGTTGCATTATTTCACTGCTCCCGTAATTCCATTTGCAAAGCTCTTCTGTAAACACAGGAAGATGATCGCCGTAGGAAGTGTACAGACCAATACTCCCAGCATCAGCATACCATAATCCACACTGTATCCACTCTTCAGATTGGCTACTAACATCGGCATGGTGATCGCCTTGCTGTCCTGTAAAATGATCGTTGGCCACAGATAATTGTTCCAAGCATTCATAAATGTAACCGTCATCGCCGCTCCATAGGTAGATTTCATCACCGGAATGAACATCCGGAAGAAAATCTGTATTTCGCTCAGACCTTCCAGTCTGGCAGCCTCGATAATATCATGAGGGAAAGAACGTGCCGCCTGTCTGAAAAGCATGATCATAAACGGTGTCGAGATGGATGGCAGTGCCAGTGCGATCCAGGTGTTTACCAGCTTCCAGGAGGTAAACATCTTGAACAGGGGGATCATGATCGCTACGAACGGAAGCATCATTGCCAGCAGCAGAATACTCATCAGAATATCCTTGCCCTTATCATGATAGATCTCAAATCCATAGCCGGCAATGGAACAGATCAGCAGTGTCACAACCGTGATCACGATCGCATTGCGGAAGGAGTTAAACATCGCAAGTCCCAGATTCTGCATGTCGACCAGGGTCTTGAAATTCTCGATCAGATAGGTACCCGGGATCAGCCGTCCTCTTACCACATCAATACTCTGGTTGGTCGCACCGCACAGCATATAATACAGCGGAAATGCCGACAGAAAACTTGCTATCACTAAGATTGCGTAGGAAATTATTTGTTTGAATTTAGTCACGTTTGTCACCCACCTTCATCTGAATTGCAGACAGAACCGCTACCATCACAAGTATGCATACAGACAACGCTGCCGCATAATTAAATTTCGGTGTCTCCACAAAGGAGATATTGTAGATGTAATGCGCCAATGTCATTGTAGATTTTCCGGGACCGCCTGCTGTCAGGTTCATAGACTCATCGAACAGCTGCAGTGTTCCCGAAGTAGACATGATCGCCGTCATCAGAATGGTCGGTTTTAACAACGGTATCGTGATCTTCATAAACTGCTGGAACGGTGTCGCTCCGTCGATGTAGCTTGCCTCATATACAGAATAGTCGATATTCTGTAATCCTGCCAGATAGAATACCATATTATATCCGGTCCATCTCCAGATCAGTGCGATCACGATGACCCAGCGCGCCGGCCATGTGCTCTGGAACCAGTCCACGGAAGACAGTCCGATGGCCATCAGCACTCTGTTGACCACTCCATCCGGAGCAAACAATGACTTAAATATCATGGAATAAGATACCAGTGACGTTGCACACGGAAGGAAGATCAAAGTACGGAAAATACCTTTTCCTTTTATCTTAGGATTATTCAGCAGCTGTGCCAGCATGAGTGCGAGCACAAGCATGATCGGTACCTGAATCACAAAATAAAAGAAGGTATTGAACAAGCATTGCTGGAATGTTTTATCCTTGAAGATCCTGGCATAATTCGCTACACCATTAAAGACTCCTCCTGTCTTCCGGAAGGAAAGAAGGATGGCCTGTGACATCGGATAGAAACAAAATACAAATATTAAAATCGATGCCGGGAGCAGGAATGCCCATCCAGTCAGATTATGCCTTTTTTCCAAACTTAATTTTGCTTTCTTCTTTTCCATGTTTCTCTCCTACAACAGTACCGGGAACGCACTGCTGCACCCCCGGTACTATCCAGTTTCCATACTCTGGTGATTATTCAGCGATATTAAACTCTACGGTATCCTGAACGTTTTTGATCTCTGTATCGATATCGGCATTCTTCTGGACAACGTTGGTGATCGCATCTGTCAGTGCGCTTCTGATGTCAGAGTAGTATGCACCGTAGTCAATTCCGGGAACATGTCCGGCGAACTCTACGATATCCTTGTACACTGCCTGACCGCCGTAGAACTCATTGCCCTCATTATAGGTCTCAGACTGTGCTGCGGGCAGGTAACTTGCGATCGCTCCTGCATTTACCAGCAGATCATCGTATAAGTCTACATCCGCACCAAAGGTAGCGTTCAGGAAATCAAATGCCAGATCGGTATTTTTGCAGTTAGAAGATACTGCCCAGCTTGCACCACCGCAGTTAGCGTAGTTGGTTGCGCCTTCTACATCATCTAACTTAGGCATGTTTACGATTGCCCATTTGCCTGCCTGATCCTCTGCCGCCTGAATGGAGGACATGATCCAGCAGCCCTGGATAACGCCTGCAGCAGTACCCTTGTTCATGGAAGCAATGTACTGATCCCAGTCGGTATAATCAGCCATGATTCCTTCATCGATCAACTGCTTGTAGGTCTCGATCGCTTTCTTCAGCGCTTTGTTGTCTACCAGGGATACTTTGCCATCTACCATAGGAGAAGCGCCTGCAGACTGTAACATTTCGATCACGATCTCAGAACCGCCGGAGCAGGTCAGCATGGGAACATCGTTCGCAGCCATTACCTTCTTAGACAGCTCCATGAACTCAGACCATGTGGTATCCTTGAAATCTTCTACCTTAAGGCCTGCTGCTTCTACCATATCGGAACGGATCGCCATGATGGTAGCACCATTATCAAAAGGAATACCATAATGTGTGCCATCTACAGTGGAGTCAGCCAGCTTACCCATAGAGAACTGGGAGAAATCAATTCCGCAGTCATCCAGTGCTGTGAAGATTCCGGGATAATTGGTTGCATTTTTGTGGAAGGAATAATCCTGCATCAGGAAGATATCCGGTAAAGTGCTGTAATCACCGGCTTCAGCTGCTGTGATCAGAGCTGTCTCGATATCGCTATATACCTTCTCCTGAATGTCTAACTTGAAGTTAGGATGATCCACCTGGTATGCCTTCTCAGCCTGCTTCATTGCATAGACATTGAAGTTAGGATCCCAACACCATACAGTCAGTGTCTCGTCTTCTGCAGAAGCAGGTGTTTCTGCTGCTACCTCTGTTTCCTTGGATGCCTCGCTGGATGCTGCGCTCTGCGCATCATTTCCGGCAGGCTTGCTGCCACATCCGGTCAGCATGGACATAGCCATTGCCGCTACTAAGAGCACGCTTAATACTTTCTTTTTCATCTTAAATAACCTCCTTATACTTGTAAAGTACTACCTTATAAAATATGAAACGCCTTTTGCCTTCCATAAGTTACCTGTCTTCGATATCGTCCACCCAACGCATTTCGCCGGGCTTCAGATCCAGCACATACGCACATTTTCCTTTGATATACAGCTCTGTGTGCTGTGCCTGTGCTGAGTTGTTGATCACTGCGATCTTGCCGGTCTTCTGGAATACCGTTACTTCGGTATCCACATTCGTTACATAGTAACGCTTCATCTCCTGCTCCATGCCGGCTGCATAATAGATTGCCCGAAGCAGAAGTCTGCAGTTCTGGGGAGAATACGGAAGACCTGCAAAATACACACTGTGTCCTCTGCCATATTCATTAACCACCAGCTGGCTGTATTCCCCATCCATCGCGAGGATCTGATAATGTCCGCCCTGTGCATAGACGCGACTGGTGCCCTCGCCGAAATCCAAGGTTCCTTCAATATCCTCTAAGATAAAGTGATCGTCATTTTTCTCATTGTATTTGTCCGTGCTGAGAGAGAAACACATCTCACGGTCTACGCCGAGCACATCGGACAATTGGAAATATCTTCCCTGATGCTGATAAGCGGTAGGCTCACCCACACCGATGAAGCCGCCTCCCTGATCCACAAAACGTCTGATATTGGTCAGGACCTTTTCGTCGATCCAGTTCTCCGCGCCACTGAATGCGGTGTACGCATCCCCGACATTAATGATGACCTTGATCTCCTCGGGGATACCGTTTCTGACATCATCAAAGGAAATGAACTCGACCTCAAAAGGCATTCCGCTTAAGCATTCCAGTACTCCCTCTGCGGAATAGGTTTCCCTGTGCCAGATCGCATGATGTACCTGATTGGACATCCACCTTCTCTGACTGCCCCAGCAGTTCAGGATCGCCACCTTGAAAGGTGCCACATAGGAAGCTGTCCCCTGCATATTTTCATGGATCTCCCGAAACTGTGTTACTACATTTTGTATTTCATCAATGAAACCGGGCCAATTACTTGCCAGCTTCAGATAGCCGCCATATCCGATCCTGTCCAGGGGAGACCTGAGTAATGCACGCCTTGCTTTACGCCAGTTATCCCTTGCCTCTCCGATCGGGTCACCGCCCTCGCAGAACACATCCGGGAAAAAGTAAGGCAGCAGCCGTCCTTCGGTATAATCCACTCCCTTGATATCAGAGATCATCCGAAGCGTCACACCGCTTCCGACAGAACCTACCACTGCATCCAGTCCGATGCCTGCGAAATATTTACCGTAGGGCTCTGTTCCGATCCAATGATCTCCGAGGAACATCATCGCTTCCTTGCCATAAGAATGTACAATGTCTACCAGCTCCTTCGCCAGCGCACATACCTCGATCTGCTGGAACTCTATGAAATCCAGGAACTGTTTGCTGGGAACGCGGAACATGCTGTTGTGATATCCCTGATCCACAATGTACTCCGGGCGGAATTTGTAGCCTGCCCATTTCTCAAACTGTTCCAGGATATAGGGACTCACACTTGCGCTGTATCCGAACCACTCTACAAATTTTTCACGCTTCTTGTCATCGAAGGTCAGTGTGAACTGATGGAAAAATGTAGTGAAGCGGACCACGTCGATATGAGGATTGTCCTCACACCATTTTCTCAGCTTGTCTTTCACATACTGTTTGGTCTTGGGCTGTCTCACATCGTAAGTCAGCTGATGCGGTGTATCCTTCCAGTCATTCGTGATGAAATTGTACATGTGCACCGGATCCCAGATCAGAAATGCCAGGAAGCTTACCGTATACTCATGATAGGGGATCGTACGGATCTCCACCTCACCGGATGCCTCATCAAATTCCCATGCATCCGTCGGCACTACCTCACCGGTCGTTCTGTCGATCACTTCCCACCAACGCTTCGGATCGTCCAGCGTGTTGACCTTAAGCTGCTCCGTATGGAAGCCTTCCATCAGACGGATGCGGAGTGTTTCCCCTCTGGCGGTGATGCGGTTGCTGATCAGGTATTCCTGCTGGATCTCCTCCGGATGCTTCATCGCCCACGCATTATCCTTTCTCGTGGTATAATAAGTCGCATATTTCTTCACCGGCTCTGACAAAAGTGCTTCCGGCATCTCGGTTCCGTCACAGTCTCTTAACGCGTCTGCGCCCAGAAGATTTTTTAACCGTATTGTTTCGTCAATGATGTCTGCATCGGTCGGCAGCGTCAGTCTTCCTGTCATCACATGGTTTCCTCCCCATCGCTTTTGTACTATCTTGCAGCTGATGACTAAAGTATATCGACTTCCGGACCTGATATCAATTTCTTTGTTGCTTGTTTTATTATGTTTATTGCTATTTTGTTACTAAAATGGTGGATTTTTTAAAATGATTATGTATAATATGCTTATCAAGATCATACATATTTTTATTTTTTCGTCTTTTTTACGAATGTTTTTGTGAAATGTTGTTCTTTTTATATATTTAATATAAAAAATACGATAGATTTGAAAAAGTGCACAATAAAAATAAGATAAAGAAGGTATCTATTTATGAGTAATGAATTTATCAATATCGGCTCCGCAAACAGTTCTCCGGAACAGTTCCAGCTGCGTTACATCTCCATCTCCAAATACGAAGGTGACTGGCAGTCCCTTCCGCATACCCATCACTTTTCAGAACTGTTCTATGTCCTGCGGGGTGAGGGAGCCTTCTATATAGAGAATGAAAAGGTGCCTGTGAAGACGGACGATCTGGTCATCATCAACCCTTATGTAGAGCACACGGAAAAAACCCTTCCCAACGATCCCATGGAATATATCGTATTCGGTGTGGAAGGGCTCGCATTTTCCTTTTCCGGTGCGGGGCAGGACAACCCGAAGGGCTACAGCTTCTACAGCTACGGATCTGATAAAAAACAGTTCATTAACTTTGCCCAGCTGATGATGCAGGAATTCCGCGACAAGCTTCCCGGTTTTGAACAGGTATGTCACGGACTGCTTCAGGTGCTCCTGGTATATATTTCCCGGAAGCAGAACCTGTCTGTCATCTCCGACTCCTCCTTCCAATTATCCAAGGAATGTGCTCTGGCGAAACGCTATATCGACTCCAATTATTCCCAGAACATTACTTTGGATTCCCTGGCGGAGATCACGCATATCAACAAATTCTATCTGGCACACTCCTTTACCGAATGTGTCGGACAGTCTCCGATCAATTACCTGACAGACCGGAGGCTGGAAGCCTGTAAAGAGCTTCTGGTATCCTCCAATCTGTCGGTAGCGCAGGTAGCCACCAGTGTCGGTTTTTCTTCGCAATCTTATTTCTCACAGATCTTCCATAAAAAGACCGGCATGACACCGCGCCAGTACCGGAGCCGGTATGCCCGGAAATAAAATTTTTTCTCCTACAGTCGGATCTTTTTCAGACGGTCCACTGCCTCTACGGTATTCTCGTAGCTTCCGAAAGCCGTCAGGCGGAAGTAATGCTCACCGCTTGGTCCGAATCCGGAACCGGGGGTACCTACCACGTTGACATTCTCTAACAGATAATCGAAGAACTCCCAGCTGGTCATGCCGTTCGGCGCCTTCAGCCAGATATAGGGAGCGTTCACACCGCCGGATACGGTAAATCCCGCTTCTTTTAAGCCGTTCAGGATATAATGTGCGTTGTTCATGTAATAAGCAACCTGCTCCTTCAGCTGTGCCTTACCTGCCGCAGAATATACGGCTTCACCGGCACGCTGTACGATGTAGGGTGCTCCGTTGTATTTGGTGCCGTGTCTTCTCGCCCACAGTGCATGGAGACTGACATCCCCGCTCTTTAAATCCTTGGGGATCACGGTGAAGCCCAGACGCACTCCGGTAAAGCCGGCATTTTTGGAGAAGGAACGGAACTCGATGGCACAGGTTCTGGCCCCTTCACATTCATAGATACTATGAGGCACATCCGGCTCGGAAATATATGCTTCATAAGCCGCATCATACAGAATGACAGCACCTACTTTATTGGCATAGTCCACCCATTCCTGCAGCTGTGCTTTGGTAATGGTGGCACCGGTAGGGTTGTTGGGGAAGCATAAATAGATCAGATCCGGTGTGGTCTTCGGCAGCTCCGGTGCGAATCCGTTCTCTGCCAGACAGGGCATATAGATCACATCACTCCAGGTCTCGGACTTCGGATCGTAAGTGCCGGTTCTTCCTGCCATGACATTGGAATCCACGTATACCGGGTATACCGGATCACATACCGCGATCTTATTGTCCAGGCTGAAGATCTCCTGAATATTGCCACAGTCACATTTTGCTCCATCCGATACAAAGATCTCGTCCGGTGCAATATCGCAGCCTCTTGCCTTATAATCATTCTCCGCAATGGCATTGCGCAGGAACTCATAGCCCAGGTCGGGAGCGTAGCCATGAAAAGTCTCCGCTTTTCCCATCTCATCCACCGCACCGTGCAGTGCATCAATGATGGCAGGTGCCAGAGGCTGCGTCACATCTCCGATTCCCAGACGGATGATCTTCTTATCCGGGTGTGCTGCGGAATACGCATTTACCTTTTTACCGATGGTGGAAAATAAATAGCTTCCGGGAAGTTTTAAATAGTTGTCGTTTACTTTAAACATAGTACGTTCTCCTCTCTATTGTCCTTTTCTATATCAGTCGATGGAGTCCGGGTCGACTTCACCTTCAAATACGATCTTCGCAGGTCCTGTCATGTAGACCAGGTTCGCCTTCCGATCCCATCTGATGTGCAATTCACCGCCTAATAATTTAACCGTGATTTCATCGTCCGTCAAACCATTCAGCACGCACGCCACCGCCGTAGCGCAGCATCCGGTACCACAGGCCAGGGTCTCTCCGGTGCCTCTCTCCCAGACGCGCATGAATACATTTTTCCGGTCCAGGATCTCTACGAATTCCGTGTTCGTCCGGTTCGGGAAGCAGGAATGGTTCTCGAACTTCGGTCCGATCTTCTCAATGTCGAGATCCTTTACCCCGTTCATAAATACAATGGCATGGGGATTGCCCATGGAGACACAGGTCATACGGTATTCCTCGCCGTCCACCGTGATCGCCGCATCCACTACAGCAGGTCCCACCGAGGTCTGCTGTGTTGCTTCCGCTATCACCGGTACCTCCATAGGTGCCAGGACCGGCTGTCCCATGTTCACCTGTACCATAGTTACATGCCCTCTATCCGTGGCGGTCCTGCCTTCCACCGTGAGCTTTAAATATTTTATTTTACCGGCACTGACGATGGTAATGTCTTCCCGGTCCGTCAGTCCCTTATCATAGACGTATTTTGCCACGCAGCGGATACCGTTGCCACACATCTCCGAGCGGCTGCCGTCCGCATTGTACATCTCCATCTCGAAATCCGCTTCCTCTGCCGGATTAATGAAGATCACACCGTCTCCGCCGATGCCGAAATGCCTGTCACTTAACTTTCTTACGATCTCAGGCTTCTCCTGCGGTGAAAGCTTCTCCGTAAAGCCGTTGACATATACATAATCATTGCCACAGCCCTGCATTTTTGTAAATTTCATGTATTGCTGTTCCTCCTGTTGTTACTCTGTCATCATCGACAGCACCATCTGTGCCGTCTCCACCAGATTCGTCCCACTGTCCATACTGGTCTTCTGAAGATACCGGTGGGCTTCTTCTTCCGTCATATGATTTCTTGCCATCAAAAGCTCCTTGGCATCCTTAATTGCTTTTTCATCCGCTTCATTACGGGTCTTCGGCTGCATGTGCCGTTTTCTTCTGCGGCGCTCCACGCCTTCCACCATCAGGTTCACGGTATTGATCAGGTCCTGCACCTTTAACGGCATGGAGAGGCATACGATGCCGTTGCCGTAGCATTCGCTGATCAGATTCTGGGATGCCATCAGCAGCATCTCAAAGCCCTCCGGCAGATCCTCATGAAGTTCTGTATATATCATATCCGCCAGCTTATAACTGCAGATCACGATTCCGTCATTCAGTCCGTCCGCCTGGCTGATCGCCTGGGTACCCGTAGTACAGATACCCGTGACCTGGAAGCCGCTGCGCACCAGGATACTTTTGACTCCCTTGGCTTCTTCCAACTTCGGCAGCACGACAATAATGTTCGTCATTCGCCCACCTCCTTTCTTCTGTGTTTTTACTCATTCATTACAAAAGAAAGGATTATATCAATACTTATACAGATACTCCTGAATCTCCCATTCGGATACCTGGGAGCGGTACTCATGCCATTCCTTGCGCTTGGCATCGATGTATTTCCCGGCAATATGGTCGCCTAAGACATCCTGGATAAAGGTATCCTTCTCCAGTTCTTCCACTGCCTCCAGCAAAGTGCCCGGCAGCTGGTCGATGTTCAGCTCTTTCCGCTCTTTGGCGGTCAGTGCAAAAATGTTCGCATTTATGCTCTCGGGGGGCAGGATCTTCTCCCGGATGCCCTGTAAGCCGGCGCTTAAGCAGACTGCCAGCGTCAGATAAGGGTTTGCTGCGGAATCGGGGCTACGCAGCTCGATACGGGTACCCTCTCCGTCTGCGGTAGCCGGAATACGGATCAGGGGGCTGCGGTTCGTTGTGCTCCATGCGATATAGACCGGTGCCTCGAAGCCGGGTACCAGACGCTTATAGGAATTCACCAGCGGATTCGTGATCGCTGCCATTCCCTTGATATGCTTCATGATACCACCGATGAAATAATAAGCTTCCTTACTCAGACCGTTAGGATCGGATGCATCCTGGAATATATTTTTCCCGTCCTTTTGCAGGGACATATTGATGTGCATACCGGAACCGTTGACGCCGAACTTCGGCTTCGGCATAAATGTTGCGTGCAGACCGTGGCGTCTTGCGATGGTACGCACCGCCATCTTGAACGTCATGATATTGTCCGCAGTATGTAACGCTTCATCGTATTTGAAATCGATCTCATGCTGCGCCGGAGCCATCTCATGATGGGATGCCTCGATGACGAATCCCATATCCTCCAGGTTCATGACGATGTCACGACGGGCATTCTCACCGAAATCTAACGGTCCGATGTCGAAATATCCGGCCTGTTCGTGGGTGTTGGTCGTGGGCATGGTATTTTCATCGGTATTGAACAGGAAAAATTCACATTCGGGACCTACCTCGAACGTATATCCCATATCCTCAGCCTGCTGCACCGCACGCTTCAGCACGTAACGGGGATCGCCCTCAAAAGGCTGGCCGTTGGGGCGATAGACATCACAGATCATACGTGCCACCTTGCCCTGCTGGGGTCTCCAGGGGAAGATCTCCAGCGTAGACAGATCCGGATACAGATACATATCGGATTCCTCGATCCGGGCGAAGCCGTCGATGGCGGAGCCGTCGAACATGCATTTATTGTTCAGTACACGATCCAGCTGACTGGCTGTCACTGCAATATTTTTCAGATTGCCAAACAGATCCGTGAACTGCAGACGGATGAATTCCACATCCTCTTCTTCCACAAGACGGATGATATCTTCCTTGGTATAATTGTTCATCGTTACCCTCGTTTCTGCGCCGCCTGTCTGCTCCTTTTCCACGGGGCGGACGCATCCGTGAAAAATACTTACACTAACTATAGCAATGCCTGTTTTGTCTTGTCAATGCGAAGTTCTCCTCATTTACGGTACTACGTGGGAGGTCCTGCGCATACTATTTATAAAGATCATCCCATCATTCCAAGGAGACTTAAGAATGAGTGCAAATACAAAGATCGTCGTACTTCGCAGAAAAGAACTGCTCTATACCGGAATCTTCGCCGCGCTGGGGGTGTTGTTCATCATATTACTGTTAATGCTGTTGCTGCCGGGCAAAGATACGGATGCCTCCTATGGGACACCGGATTCCCCTGACGATACTGCTGCTACCGAAATGCCGGACAATGTGGCGGATGTCTCCACCGGGGCCGTTGCCGATACCGGCAATACATATATCCCCGGAATCTATACCACGGAGCTGATCCTCGGCAGTGAGACCGTCAATGTGGAAGTCATCGTGAGCGACCACGCCATCACATCCGTCAGTCTCGCCGATCCGAGCGAAACACTTACTACCATGTATCCACTGCTCGAGTCTACCATGGAATCCCTGAATGACCAGCTCTGTGAGATGCAGGATCCAGAGCAGGTCACCTATTCCGCAGAGACCAGATATACTTCCCTGGTGCTGCTGGAAGCGGTAAAGGCATCCCTGGAGAAGGCAAAGCCTAAGGCTACGCCGGAAGCCACGGGCGCGCCGGATGCAACGAATGCACCGGCAGCCTCTCCGAACGTACCGAAAGCGGATATCAATCCTGCGGCATAAGGGACTCATATGCCGTGCATAAAATTCAGTACTAACGTAAAAAAGGGTGCATGCCTCCCGGCATGCACCCCGTTGTGCGTTTTATTGTAATATTTTGTTTGCAACACTGGGTTTATTTTATACTATTTGTGTGGGAGATGCAAGGGAAAATTATTTCTCTTTTTTCTCTTGCTTCTTTGCTCTTGCTGTTTTCAAAACATCAGCAAGATTATCGCCATTAAGCACTCCCGGATGATTTTCCTGAAATCCCACTAAAGTATCTTTATTTTCCTGCTCACTTTATACTCCAATATCCGCCTTTACTCGGGCCTTCATATTCGATTATTCCACTAGTCTTCAATTTATTTATTGAACGTTTAACCGTACTGAGTGAAACCTCTATCTGACTCGCCATTTCCTCTCGTGTTACATACTTATTCATTCGTATCAACTGCAAAATAGCATCCTCCACTGATGTCGCATTTTGGGGTTCATTTTGGGGTTCATTTTGGGGTTCACCTTGTTCCATTAAGAAATCCGGATGAATAGGTATCTCAACAGTAACTGCTCTTCTTTCATCATCCGTTTCAAATGTCGCTTTAGGAGAACCATTATCTCTAAGTTCCTCTTGTATAGTAGGAATTCCTGTAGATTTTCCTTCTGTCAAATCTAACTCCTTCAAAAATTCTCCCAATCGTTTGTTTCTATAATATCGAGATTTGAATCGTTCTCCCTCAGCAATTGTCTTTTGCGAGATTGAACGGTCAATACCTGGATAACTAATAATTCGAACACAATCTGGTTCAATCTCTATGATTATTGCCTGATAGGATTGATAATCACGATGATAAAAAGCATTGACCACAGCTTCCTCTAACGCCTGATACGGATAGCTGTACCGGCGAATGGCTTCCATCTGATAATCTACTTTCGTGACCTTTTCCTCAATCACCATGTCCTGTAGCTTTTCCATAGTTCTTTTAATCATTGTCGGCACAGAGCCTTTGATAACCGGCACTTCAATAAAATTATTTGGATTTTTAATGCTACCTTCCGGAAATTTTGTAATTTCAACCTGCGTATATGGAAAGAATTTGTCCAAATGCTCACAAAACATCATCAGTGCCGCATTAGATATACATAGCTGCTCCGGTGGTCCTACAAGAAGCTGCATGTCTCCAAGCACTTCCATAACACCACGTTTTCCAATCTGCTTTGCCAGCTTGCTTTTGGTTGTATTGAGATGGTCCGTTAACAACGCAACCGATATGTCTGACTCTGTAGCCTCAAAATTAGGCCTCGTGTCAAACGGTGCGTAGTTTGTCATATTAATTAATTCTCGTTCCTGCTCCGCATTTGCACGAACCGAGCTTGTCGCATACCGTATATAGTAATAATACTTTTTATCCTTCTTAGCAGTAACATGCTCTGGTGCCTTATACGGTCTTTGCACTCCAGGTGTCACCCACAATACAACAACATTTTTCCCATCAACTTGTTCAATGATCACACGTGGAAAATATGCCGGAATCATTGTATTATTATAACCCAAAAGTTCCTTTTGTATGGTATCCAACTCATATTCTTCCAAACCCTTTACCGGGCGAACTGCAACACCGTTTTTCTCCTCGACACCAATCAAAACATATCCGCCACCAACATTGTCAAAATCATTGGCAAATGCACAAATGCTATGATAAATATCATCCGGATTCCACGATGCTTTAAATTCGATCCTATCAGATTCCACTCTTCGCTTATTTAATAAATCTTCTATGCTAAGCTCCAATTCCATTTACTTCACCACTTTCATAATTTAGGACTGCCCATCTCTTTCTCAGCATTCTCTCGTTTAATCCGATAATCCGAAAGCACTTTCAGTATTTCCGGGTCAGTTACATTGGATTCATAATCTGAAAAATCATTACTTTCAATTATTGGCTTAATTTGTTTCATCATTAACCATAATTTATCGTAACAAATCAATTTGCCCCTCCCAATAAGACGAAAAACACCAAATAATTCTACCACTTACCTTTTAGCAGTTTCAACAAAAGCTTTCGTTTTCCACTCAAAACACCTTCGTCGGAGAAAGCATTGCTTGCTGCTCTCTAACCTACGAAGATGCCGACAGCGGATATCAATCCTGCGGCGTAAGGGACTCAGGTACCGTGCATAAAATTCAGGGCTGACTCAAAAAAGGCGCATGCCTCCCGGCATGCACCCCGTTGTGCGTTTTATTGTAATATTTTGTTTGCAACACTGGGGCTTTTTTATACTATTTATGGGGGAGATGCAAGGGAAAATTATTTCTCTTTTTCTCTTTTATCAGCAGATATTTCGCACCTCATTTTCTACAATATTAAATCGTATAAATTCCGGTATCGCATTTGCAAGTGCCTTTTCTTTTATACGTTCATCTCCCGTCGCTGCATATGCCGCTTCAACACCTGCAGAAAAATATAATTTTTCAAGCTTCTGGGAACGAATATCATTATAATTTGTACAAAGAGGTAAATCGTTCATCCTGGACAAGTAATCAATCATAGCCAGTAGATACATAGCTTCTCTGCACCATCTGCGTTCATAAAGCTTTCTTACTTCATCCGTCTCAAGTGTTTCGATAATAAAATCTATATCACCCATATCCTTTACATGATGGCATGTATTACTTTTAAATGTTTCAAACGAACATCTATAATCTATATTATCTGCACTATTATTTTCCAATATTGAGTCTACCGTTACATTAAGCACCTTGGCGATTTTATGCAGAGTTCCTGCTGTGCATTTATCAAGGTCTGCTTTTCCATTACAGATATCAGTAATTGTTGTCATTGCAACTCCGCTTTCCTTGCTCAAACGATACCTCGACATTTTTTCTTTTTCAAGTAAATCATTAATTATCATCTGCTTCCCTCCTATTTATTAATATATCGGTCAGCCGAACTACTGTCAACAATATTATTTACAATTGATATATCTGAGAATTACTGGATCAAAAGCCGTCTTCATTAAAAACATTTTATTCAAATTGATTTTAATAAAATTCTTCTGAATAAAATTCAACATGAACTCTTATGTTTTGCAATCTTTTACCATTTTTGACAAAATAGAAAACGCTTATGCTATGAGATTCCTATGGACTTAATTTAGAGGTTTTAGCAGTAAAAGAAGCCGGTGCATCAGCACCGGCTTCTCTTGTATTACGTTAGTTATGAACCTTGTACAGAGATTACTGTAACAGAGACAGTACGCCCTGATTGGACTGGTTAGACTGAGCCAACATAGCCTGACCTGCCTGAGCCAGGATGTTGTTGTTGGAGTACTTAACCATCTCAGTAGCCATATCGGTATCACGGATCTGGCTTTCTGCGCTGGTGGTATTCTCAACTACGTTGTCCAGGTTGCTAATGGTATGCTCTAGACGGTTCTGAACAGCACCAAGTGCGGAACGCTGGGTGGATACCTTCTGGATAGCTTCCTTGATGGTCTCGATAGCGCCCTTAGCGTTGGTGTCATCGGTTCCGTCAACCTTCAGACCGTTTACGCCTAAACCCTTAGCAGACATAGCGTCAAGATTTACGCTGATCTGATTGTTGGATGTAGCATCTGCACCTACATGAAGAGTCAGAGTTAAAGCACCTGTCAGATCCTGCTTAGCAGAAATGTCTGCTGCAGCTGCATCAATCTTGTTTCCTAAAGCATCATATACCAAAGGAGCATCTGTTCTTACTGCACTGGAAACAGTTCCAGCATCGTTAGTGGTAGATGAGAAATACTTATTCAATGCATTCTCAGGAATACCATTTCCATCCTTGTCGTAATACTTTACAGTATCACCATTTTTATAGCCTGCAGTTGCTTTACTTGCAGTAAATGTCTCTGTGCCGGTAATAGCATTTGCCTTTGCCTGCTCTCCAAGTTGGTCATTGTTCAATGTAAATGTTGCAACTTCATTTCCCTTGGCATCTTTGATACTGTAATTGTTACCTGCGCCTGTTACAGTATACTTATCTGTTCCGTTCAAAGAAACTGTTACACTGTTAATAACCTTGGTATCGTCTCCAGTCTTAGGTGCATTACTGTACTGTACATTGATACCCTGATCTCTAATCAGTTTAGCAACTTCATTCTGTTCGTCCGCAGATGCCGTTGCCTTAAAAGTCATAGCTGTAATTGTAGTTTTCTTGGCTGATGCAGTTGTAGACATCGTAGCTGTAGCAACTTTATCATTAGCAATTCCATAAGAATAGGTATATGCCTTCTCATTATCCTGATCACCCTTCAGCAGATAGGCCTCGTTGAACTTGGTGGTCTCAGCAACACGATCGATCTCGGTAGTCAGCTGATCGATCTCGTTCTGGATGTAGCTTCTGTCGTCCTCAGACTGAGTTCCGTTTGCAGACTTTACAGCCAGTTCATTCATTCTCTGCAGCATATCCTGAACTTCGTTCAGAGCACCTTCAGCGGTCTGCACTGCGGAGATACCGTCCTGTGCGTTGCTGGAAGCCTGTGTCAGTCCTCTGATCTGCTTTCTCATTTTCTCACTGATGGAAAGGCCAGCTGCATCATCTGCTGCTCTGTTGATCTTGTATCCGGAAGAGAGTTTCTCAGTAGACTTTGCCTGAGAAGCAGTGGTCAGACCTAACATTCTGTTAGAGTTCATAGCTGTAAGATTGTGTTGTACTACCATAATATATTCCTCCTTGAATTGACGAGCGCTTCCCTGCGCTCCGTTATTAGCTTTGGCAATGTCAGCTTCAAGTTCGCACATCCTGTCACTTTCATCGCCATTGTCTTCCGTTTCTCCGGCGTGCGAAACCTTAGATTCAGAAGAATGGTTAGGTAAGCAAATGTTTTATTTGCTTTACTTGATAAGTATATCGGAGAGGATTTTGGAAACTTAACCCCTCTTTGAAAAAAAATTTGACTTTTCATTCCGGCATTTTTCGAAAATACGATATTCTTAGACATTTACATCATGATCTGCTCAAATTTTCCCATGTCACAGAAATCCTGAATTTTCACGTTTTAATGCTGCAGCAAACTCATTTTCGGCTATTACATATTCTGCTCATTTTGCCGAAATAGATAGTAACAACATAATGAAGCGGAGGGTAATTATGCAAGTAAAAAATTATTCCTATTTTGTAGGGGAAGATCAAGTACAAAACAGACGTCATTCTGTATCAGATGGCAAAAACGGCAAAGCAAAAAACGGTGGTAAATCCATAGATGCCCGCAGTATGGCTTCCGTCACCGATCCGATCGCTACAAAGAAGGCCCAGGTTCGGAAAAAAGCTATGAAGATCATCGGGGATGCCTTTGCCGGAGAGAGTAAGATTGATGACGATATGGCAAATCGCAGAGAAAAAATACGCTCTCTCACCAGGGAAATCGGTGACAGCACAAAGGCGATCAGTGATATCGAAGCCTCCAGAGCCGCCCTGCAGGATAAATTCGGTGTGTCCTCAGACAGCCAGGAACAAAAAGATCTGGAACTACTGGCAAAAGGCGTAGAGACCGGCTTCTCCGGTTCGGATGTCCGCTTAACGAAAGAGGAAGAAGAACAGATTGCCAAAATAAAAGCTGCCGGATTAACAGAATACCAGCAGCAGTCTCTTGCCTTAAAAAAATCAGAAGAATCCTATGTCAACGAACTTGCCGACGCCAGGAATGAGATTCAGACCGAAAATGCCGTGATCCGCCAGACGAAGATTGAACGGTTAAAATCCAATTCCATGGGAGCTGCATTTGAGCAGGCAGATGCAGTAATGGGCGCTGCCAGCGACGAGATCATGGGCATGCTGATTGCGGAAGGCAAAGACCACATCGACGAGAAGCAGGAAGAAGAGAAGAAAACAGCCGAGGAAGCTGCAGACAAAAAGAAGGAACTGGAAGAAAAACTGCAAGCCAGAAAAGACGAAAAGAACGAGCAGGAAGAGCTGACAAAAAATATCGTGGAAGCTGCGAACAAGCAAGCCGGTGGTACAGACAGCGTAGTTCAGGCCCAGCAGGAGATCAAGGATATGATGAACAAATTAAAACTGGTCGAAGATGACGTCAAAGGTGCCGCGGTCGATCAGGGAATCTGACTATTCTGCCATTCATCAACAACGTATGAAAATTTGCTTTCGCTATTGCCAAATTCACTTCTAAAAATCGCGCCCAACATCCGATATCGAATGGTGGGCGCATGATTTCTTCCGTTATTTTTCTTGTATAATAGTCCTATACCAAAGTGAAAAAGGGGAAACGATTCCATGAAAATTGCAATATGCGATGACGATAAGAATGAACTGTTCCGGATACTGTCTGTTCTCGCAGATTACCAGACACAGCGAAACATAGAATTTTCCTACAAACCTTTCGACAACAGTACGGAGCTGGCGTCGAATCTTTTACAGGAGCATTATGATATTTATCTGTTGGATGTGGTGATGCCGGGACTGAACGGCATCGAACTGGCCAAAGAGATCCGAAGCAGTGACAAGGCCGCAGACATTATTTTCCTGACGTCTTCTCCCGAATTTGCGGTAGAGAGTTATACCGTGAAAGCTTCCAATTACCTGGTGAAACCCGTTTAAAGAGACCGGCTGGTTGAAGCTCTGGATGACATCATGCGTACCAGAACCGAAGACCGCGATTCCTGTCTGGTATTGAAGAGCAGCGTCGGCGTACACAAAGTCCATATGTCTGAAATCATTTATATTGAAGCCTTGAACCGAAAAATCATTTATTACCTGAGAAACAACAGTCAGATCACCTGCGTGGAAAAGTTTGCTTCTGTCTGCGACCAGTTGCTGCAACACCCGGAATTTCTCCTTGCACACCGCTCTTTTCTGGTCAACATGAACTATATTCGCAGGATCGACGCAGCCGACCTATATCTGGCAAACGGCAAGTGCCTTCCGCTTGCCCAGCGCAGGATCTCGGAGATCAAGAGACTCTACCTTGCTTTTCAAATGGAGGAATCCATATGAGTGAATTTGTATCCCTTTTAGGACTTATCAATTACGGCTTTGTCCTTTTCTTTGGTATCGTGATGTCTCTCTACCTGGCAGATATCCATTTTGAGGACAATAAGATCCCTTATATCATCACGATCCTTGCTTTGGGCGCAATACAGCTTCTGTCTTACCTTATGATGGGGGAGAATCTGCTCTATAAATGCTATCCGCTGCTCATACATCTGCCGCTGGTCCTCCTGATCCGTTTTGCCTTTCACCGGAATATCTATATCGCGACGATCTCTGTGCTGTCCGCTTACCTGATGTGCACTCCCAGAAAATGGTTCGGCACGCTGGCAGCCTTCTTTTTCGACGGCAGTCCGGTTGTAGCCAATCTCGTCTCTATCTGCGTGACGATTCCGCTGCTGTATCTGGTCATCCGCTATATTGCGCCTTATATCATCCGTCTGCATTATGAGAATAAGAAGACTCTGTTGCTCTTTTTCCTGCTGCCGCTTTCCTATTACATTTTGGAATACACTCTGACCGTTTACACAGATCTCTTGTATACCGGTGGTCCGGTCATTATTGATTTCATGGACAGCTTTCTTGTGCTCTTCTTTTTTATCCTGGCTATGGTGTCGCTGGATTTTTCCAATAAAAAAAGCACGGCGGAACGTGAAAATCTGCTGCTTACCACCGCAGCCGCACAGGCGTAGAAGGAGATTACACAGTTATCCACTTCTCAGAAGCAGGCGTCCATCTATCGTCATGATCTGAGACATCATATGACCTTTTTGCAAAACTGTATTGCAGAAAATGAGTTGGAACAGGCTTTGGAATATATTCACCAGATCTGTGCCGATATCGATAACAGCCGTGTGATCAGATACTGTGAAAACGACGCTCTGAACCTGATTCTCTCTTCCTATGCCGGTCAGGCGTCAGATGCCGGAATCGAATTGCAATTTACCGTGACTGCCACCGATTTTACACGCTTTCAGATCACTGATTTGTGCAGCCTTTTTGCAAATGCTCTGGAAAATGCGATTTACGCCTGCGAAAAGATTCCTGCTCCTGAGAAACGCTATATTACGCTGAAAGTTTATGAAAAAAATAACCGGATCTGTATACAGATAGCAAACAGCTATCTACAGGAGCCGGTATTTGAAAATGAGATTCCCATCTCTCACGAACCCAATCACGGTCTCGGCACCAAAAGCATGATCTCCGTTGTAGAAAAATATCACGGAGTGTATGGATTTTTTGCTGAGGATGGGAAATTCCGGTTTCAGGCATCACTGTAAACAGTCTGGTTTACGTTCCTTTACGTATTTTCTAATATATATACGTAATGAGCATGCCACTTCTTACAGTAACCACAATTTTTCTAATCCGAATGCAATATTTTTTATTTTTTATTTTTTTCTTATTTAGGGATAAAGACGTATACGCAAAAACATTTTTGAAATTATAGGTCCCTGTCTGATATTCAGGCAGGGACTGTATTTTAGATCATCCAGACCGGTACGATATAATTGTCTCTGTCAATCGCACTAAGTCCCGGTTTCATGCAGATAACTGCGCCCTTCGCACGAGGCGTTGATGCCTTGTCGAGTAATTCAAATACCTTTACCAGCTCTGTTCCGGGATTTGCAGTTTTCTTAATCTCAATCGGATTCAATATTCCATCATGTTCCAGGACAATATCAATCTCCCTAGCATCTTTATCACGATAATAGTACAAATACGGCTCTTTTCCACAATTCAGGTAGGTTTTCCGAATTTCCGCGACCACGTAATTTTCCAAAATGGCCCCGTTCATAGCACCGCATTCTAACGTTTCCGCACTGCTCCATTTCGTCAGGTAACACACCAGACCCGTATCGTAGAAATACAGTTTGGGCGTTTTCACAAGGCGCTTCAACAAATTATTAGAATACGGATGAAGATAAAAAATAATTCCCAGCGTTTCCAGAATTGTCAGCCAATCCTTCGCCTGCGTCTGATTGATATCTGCATCTCTGGCAATCTCTGCTGCATTAACCATCTGCCCACATCTTGCTGCCACCGCAGTAATAAACCGGAGGAACTTAAGCGAATCTATGGCATCCGATAATTCTCTTACATCCCGCTCAATATAAGTAGACAGATAACTGCTGTAAAAAAGCTGACTGTTACTGTTAATACCGCTTACGATCGCCGGCATGGAGCCTTGATAAATCCGCTCAAAGATCTCTCTTGTATCAGCTTGCTCTCTCTCTTTCTGCCTCTCGCTTAAATCCTCCAGATCTACCGTAAACGGTTTCATCGTTCCTCCGGATATCTCTGCCTGTGACAGGGATGTAAGTGAAAGTACTGCCACTCTTCCTGCCAGTGACTCCTGTACTCCCTGCATCAATTTGAACACCTGTGATCCCGTAAGCCAAAATGCTCCCGGCTCATGGTTTTTATCTACATATATCTTGATATAAGTAAACAGTTCCGGTGCATATTGAACCTCATCAATCAATACAGGTGGTTTATGCAGTTGCAGAAACAGTTCCGGATCGGTCTTTGCAATATTTCTTTCGTTCAAATCATCCAGTGTTACATATCCCCGCTCCGTTCCCTCCATCAGTTTTTGGAGCATTGTCGTCTTTCCTACCTGTCTAGGTCCCGTTACCAGGAGTACCGGATATTCCCTGGTTACCTGTCTTACTACATTCTCCAGATTTCTTTTGATATAATTCATAAAAGTCTCTCTTTCGGCTAATCTTTTTTATGATTATATTTTAGCCGGATTTTTTTAAAATATCAAGCATTTTTCGGCTAATCTATACTTTGATTATATTTTAGCCGGCTCACATTTTTATTCTTTCACATTGATTCTGTCATAAAAAAGAGAAGCAGTGATCTGCTTCCCTTCGTCTGTTGTATTTATTGTTTATTATCGTACATCTGAGGCGGTACGTATCCGGCGCCGCTCATGCTCTTGTAGTAGTCAAACGCGCTTTTGGCATTTTTACGTCTCTGGCCGATTCCGGCACGTTCCCTGGCGAAATAGTTCTCGACCAGTTTCTTGTTCCGGGCTTCCTGTGCCTGTACGGACACGCTGAGTTCCGTCACCTTGGCTACTTTTGCCTGGAGTTCCCGGATCTGTGCTGCATAGCGCTGTCTGTTGCCCTCCAACTCCTTCGCCAGCTTCTCATACAGGATCTCGAAGCCTTCATCCAGGCGGACGACCTCATCGATCAGGCGCTGTTTCTCCTCCACGGCATCATCGAACAGGCTCATGTCCACTTTTTCCGCAGAAAAGATTTCTTCCTGACGCTTATTATATTCCCGGATCTTCTGCAGTACTTCCAGCTTCTTATCCAGACTTTCCGATAAAATGGTCAGCTGATTCTCCATCAGTCATTTCCTTTCTTGGCACCGGCCTTCATGACTTCTTTCCAGTTGTCGCGGATCGAATGGAGATGCGTGTTGATCTCTTCGAGAATCTCCTTATCCTTTTTGACATTGGCTTCCACCAGCCGTCTCTCCAGATAGCTGTAAATATTATCGAAATCCTTCGAAACTTCGTATTTCATATCCAGTGTGGAATGCAGATATCCGATGATATTCTGCACCTTGCGGATATTCTCATGCGCTCTGGGAATGTCATTTTTCTCTATGGAAAGCTCTGCGATGTTACAGAACTTAATGGCTCCGTCGTAAAGCATAAGCGTCAGTTCTGCCGGAGATGCGGTCAGAACCTTGCTGTTATTATACTGTGCATACGCACTGGGTAATGCCATATCATGATCCTCCTAATAAGCCGGTCACCGCACTGGAATTGCTCTGCAGCTTTGCAAGAGCCGTCTCCATCTTGGAGAACTTGGAATACCATTTATCCTCGTAATCGTTCAGCTTCTTCTCCAGTTCGGAGATCTTCGTCTTATAATCATCATAATCCGATTTCATCTTTTTGTCATCATAAAAATTACCGTAGGAGCGATAACCCTCTACCGATTTGGACAGATCACTCATTTTCGTATACAGATTCTTGAACAGTCCGGAGAAAAAGCTTACGACCGTATCGGGATCACTGCTGATCATGCTCTTAAGCTTGTCTGCATTACCGGAGGTACTGGAGTCATCTGCATCTCCATTGATATGGTAGGCATTCTTCTCATTCTCCGCTGCGGTAAAGTAGCTCAGAGTCTCAATACCAAAATCGCTGAGATACATGTTCTTGCCGTTTACTTCCACACTGCCTGCCATAATTTCTTTTAAGGCAGAGCTTACGGTAGACAGATTGCTGTCTCTGCGGAGCAGGGCATCCTTGATCTTCTGCTCGTATTTCTCTACCTCGGAGTCGGACATAGCATCCTTCTCGTCATCGGTCAGCGGCTCATAGCCTCTGGCAGAATCTGCATTATACAGCTTATCCATCTCATTGATGATGGAATTGTAATCCTTCAGGAAGCTCTTGATCATATCGTAGATGCCGTCTACGTCATCCTTCGTAGTCACCACGACGTTCTCAGCGGTCTCTTTCATGGCTGTAATGGTCAGACCGTTGATGGAGAATACATTGGTGTTGCTCTCGTACTCCGTACCATTCAGAGTGATCTTCGCATTCTGTGCATCGATCTTATTGGCACTTGCACTGTCCAGTCCCAGGCTCTTAAGTACGTTATTGCCGGTCTCATCGGATGCGGTAATGCTGAAATCATTGCCTTCTCCGGAATCCTTGGCACTGATATAGAATCTCTGCTGGGTCTCATCAAAGTTGGCATTCAGTCCGGCTTCTTTTAATTTGGTCAGTACGTTGGAGATGGTAGTATCCGCAGTGATCTCCAATTCTACATTGGTATCACCGCTCTTGATATTTAATGTGGTACCGGTGCTCAGATTCAGAGCAGTACCTTTATTATCCACGCTCAGATCGGACAACTTCGTCAGGGCATTAAGCTTGAAATCGTCCCCGTCTGCATCTGTCTTGGTTCTCAGAGAAGTCTTACCGCCGGTCATGTAAGCAGTCTTGGCCAGCTGTGTGATCTTGAGGTTCTGCACGCCGTTCATGGCATTCTCACCGGTGATGACGCTGGCTGCAGTGCTGTCGGAGACGGATGTGGTCTTCTTCATATAAGCACTGGTAAAACGCATATTGTTGACGTATTTGGACTGCAGATTCTTCAGCTTGGTGTTCAGATCCTTCCATGCCGTAGTCTTCCACTCCAGCTTGGTCTGTGCCTTTTTCGCATCGTCTACCTTGGTCTGCTTCGCAGACACCAGCTGCTGGATAATGCTCTCTGTGTCCATACCGGAGATCAGTCCGGATAATCTCATTGTTGATGATGCCATATTGGTATCCTCCTATCTTATCTCTTCTCATCTACCAGGATACCGGCTAACTCCCACACTTTGGCGATCATGTCCAGGGTCTTCTCTGGAGGGAGCTCCTTGATCACTTTCTTGGTATCCTTATCTATGATCTTGATGGTTACGCGGTTGGTTGCCTCATGAATGCCGAAGACCGCTTCGGAATGAGACAGCATGTTCTTGTTCAGCTTCTCTACCGCTTTCTTGATCTGCTCATTGGTCACATGCTGTTGCTGCTCCCTATTGGGATCGGCAGAGGTATTGCTCTGCTCCTTGCCCTGAGCATTCTCAACGACTGCTGTCGTCTGATCGATCTTGTCTATTGGCTTTACATTGGCAGAATTGTATTCAGAGGCGTTTTCCTCTGTGGTCACTTTTGTAGCTGCATTCTTGGCAGCGGCCGTATTCTGTGCCTGCACTGTCATGATACTGGAAATCGGTTCTATGGTCATAATGGTCACCTCCGTGTGATAAAAAGCGCCTTCCGTGGGCGCACGACCTTTGTTCTCTAAGCTTTTTATCGGTTACTTTTCTCGAAAAATTAATAGGAGCTGCAAAAATTTGCACCTCCTATGCCTAATTTCCTATTTTCCTATTTTATCTTCTGCCTACCCAAACAGGTTCTTCAGTGCCTCCATACCGTCCGCATCCACAGAAGCTTTATTAGCCTCCTGGATCTGGATGTATACTTCCTTGCGGTAGATGGGTACTTCCTTGGGAGCGGAGATGCCGATCTTGACCTGGTCGCCCTTCACTTCCAGGACGGTGATCTCGATGTCATTGTTGATGATGATCGCTTCGTTTTTCTTACGGGATAATGCCAGCATCTTACTCACCCGCCTTTCTGGATTTCAGGATATCGTAGATGGGGAATTTCACGGGATACTGGTTGCCTTCGAGGATGATCTGACATGCCTTACGCTCTTCCACATTGATGACAAAGGGTCCCTGGAGGTTCACGGTCATCTTCGTAAGGTCGGAAGGTACGGTCACGGTCACCATGACCAAAATGTTCTCCGGGGTGAGTGTTCCTACACCGGTGAGCAGCTCATCATCCACCTCGGGATCGTAGTCCGGGGTGACCAACAAAGGATCCATGACCGGCATGGCAAAGCTGGGTTCTTCGATGGACTGCAGATAACGGATACCGGCACTGCTGCCTTTTTCCTCGTCATGCAGCATGGTGAAATGCTTCAGCTCCGGAAATCCGATGATTCCTTTATCAAATGTGATGATCTTGTTATCCGCGATCTCTACTTCCCCAAAATTTTTCGTCTGAATCTTCATAGAATACCTATGCCTTTCCGTACCTGCAAGCTTCCAGGTACTTCCGTATTTTTTACACTATCCTCTTAGATAAAGTTCAAAAGTGTGGTCTGCATGACTTTACCGGTAGCCATCAGTGCTGCTTCGTAGGTCATCTCCGCACTCTTTAAGTTAATAACGGTCTCTGTCACATCAATATCTTCGTTTTCACTCTTTAATGTCTCAAAAGTAGTCTTCTGGCTCTTCATACGGTTCTCGATCAGCTCCAGCTTGCTGCTTCTGGTACCGCAGTTGGTGATGCACAGGTTGGCATCATCGAGATATCCCTGGAAGGTGGTAATGCTGCTCTCGAACAGCTTCTGGCACTTATCCTTGGACAGAGTCAGTGCTTTTTCCACGGCTTCCATCTGTTTTTTCAGAATATCCGCATCGCCGCCGGTAGCATTTTCCTGCAGGCCTTCGATCTTGGTCTTCACTGTCTCCAAATCCAGCACATCCTGCATCGCCTGTACCAGGTCATCCACGGTACGGCCGATTCCGTGCTGGAAGCACTCATCTGCAGTGGAATTTACACGGATGGTCTGATTGAAGCCTACATCATATTCGATCACCTGTCTGTCCTCATCATCCTGTGTATATTTCTCATTATATTTTATTGTCTTGCCATCCACGGTGGCATCACACTTGAAGTAATGCTCCGGCCGCAGATCTCCCTTCACCCAGTGATTCTTCTGATAGGTTACCTGAATCTCACCCTCATTTTTACCGGAAGTGGCAGGATCATCCTTGCAATCCATCAGGGTCTTGTAGCGGTTCTCGCCCAGGAGCAGCTCTCCGGTCTCCGGTACATACACGATAGCATCAGGGTTACCGGCTACCTTGCTGTAGGGATCCGCGGTAGAGGAAATTTCCTCAATGGCCGGCTGGTGGGTATTCTGATCCGGCCATGTTACCTCCTGATAGCTGCCATCCGCCTGTTTCTCCTGAAAAGAAATGGAGGGAGTGCCGTTCTTTTTACAGTCATTATAGGACAGCTGAATACGATATACCTCCGTGGCCTTGACATCCTGTTCTGATATCTTATCAAAGCCCGCATCTTTATAATTCGCTGCGGTGATATCCAGCAGTTTACCGGTATTTACCTTGGTCAGCTTAGTGATGGAGCTGTTGCCCAGCTGCTCGGTGATATTGTATTCCGTGTTGTATTCCTTATCAAAGCTTAAGGAAGTATCGGTACGATATCCGGTAAACACATAGCGTCCGGCGTAGTCGGCATCGCCGGTGCTGTAGACTTCATCTCCAAGGGCTTTCAGCTGTTCGAGAATGATCTGGCGGTCTTCTGCCTTCAGGTCTCCATTGGAGCCTTTCGTAGACTGTCTGATCATGCTTGTGATGATCTCTGTCAGATTCTTCAGTGCATCTTCCGTCACGTCCAGCCAGCTCTCCGCATCGGGGATATTCTTGCTGTAATACTGGGTCACTTCCGTAACATTACTGCGCAGACGCAGGGCACGGATGGATACCACCGGGTCATCGGAAGGGCGGTTCACCTTCTTCTGGGTGGACATCTGTGTGCTCAGCTTATCCTGATATACTTTGTTCGTATTGATATTGGACAGATTATTACGTTGCATGATCTTGTTCGTAATTCTCATTTTGATCCTTGTCCTTTCTCTCTATAGAATTCCATACCAATTTCATACTAGACTCCGGTCTCCAGGATCAGTCTGTCATAGATCTCCGTCAGGGTCTGGATCATCTTGGAAGCCAGATTGTATCCGTTCTGGTATTTCACCAGGTTCACCGCTTCTTCATCCTCATCGACACCGGAGATGGAGATTCTCTGATTATCGATAGTAGCGGAGATATCCTTAAAGCTTGCATAAAAGGTATTCGCTCTGGAAGCGTTCAATGCCACATCCGACAGAATACACTGTAAAAATTCAGAAGCATTACATCCTCGGAAACTCATCTTCGTCTTATCTGTGGCAAGATTCTTCAGATCGTTCAACAGGTCGTTCTGTTCCACACCGTCCGCGGCATCCTTACGGTTCGCCATCAGTCCGGGATCCTGTTCGATAGCCTCCAGAATGTCGAAATTCTTCGCGGTCAGACGATAGTAACTGTCGTCGTTGACCTTTACCGTCATTTTGCTGGCCTTTTTTTCCTGCTTGTCATATCGCTTTGCAGCGTCATCCAGCAGGAACTGCTCACCACCGGTAGCTTTATTACCGGTGAACATCTTCACGCCGGGATCCCCGTTTCCGCTGTAACCGGAAGTCAGAATATCGTTGAATTTCTGAGAAAAGGTACGGATCCACTCATTCATCTGGTTCATGTAATAAGGGATGCCCTGATAGGACAGGTTGGTACCGATCTCTGCCTTTTTCCCTACACGGTCATTGGTAATTCCCCGGGGATTCTTCTCACTGTCCGATAAAGTAAATGTATAGGAGTAAGTGGCGTTGCCGTTCGCATCATATTCGCAGGTATATTCCCAGGAATCATAGTAGAATTCCTGATTGCCCAGATCCAGGATGCCTCCCTGATCCGATAGATTACATTTATTCAGATCCTGCAGATAAGCCTTGGTTACTTTTACGGTTACGGTATCATGGGTCTTGCCGTCTGCCGTGGTCGTCGTGCCGGTGGCGGTCACCTGTCCGGTGAAATTCTCGCCGTTGTTGCCGTCACGCATCTGGATCAGTCCTGCCAGATCACCGCCCATGGATGCATTGTACAGGTTGAACTTCTGCCCGTCCGCCCAGTAGACTTCATAGAGACCGTCGATATCGGTCTGGTTTACTTTCTCATAGGAGGTTCTTGCCACACATTCGAGACCGTTGTAATCACTGCCATCTACCAGCATCTGGCCTCCGGCGATCTTGACCATGTATCTGTTGGCACCGGTCTCACGGTCCTCATTGTTGGCATCGATGATGGGAGTCTCCTTGACTTCCACATCCACGATCTTGGACAATTCATCGATCAGTAACGTTCTGCGGTCGCGGAGTTCATTCGCCTTCGTGCCGGTCAGTTCGATGGTATTGATCTGTTTATTTAAAGTAGCGATCTCGCCGGCGATGGAGTTGATCTCGTCCACCTTCAGCTTGATCTCCTGGTTGATGTCTTTCTGAACCTTTTCCAGGTTGCCCGCCATACCGTTAAAGTACTCAGTCAGGGCTCCGGCATATCCCACGAACTGGGACTTAGCGGTAGCACTGTTGGGATCTTTTAACAGAGCCTGCATACCGGTCACCATCAGCTGGTCGAAGATGGTCTTGAAGCCGGTACTTTTGCCGTCATCATCAAAATAGGTCTCCAGCTGCTTCATGTAGTACTGCTTCATATCGTATTCGCCCAGCTGTGCATTGTTGTCCCAGAATCTTCCGTCATAGAACTCATCGCGGACGCGCTCGATGGCCAGTGTCTCTACACCGGCGCCGGCACAGCCGTAGGTCTGGAATACCCGCAGTGCATTGGATGCCTGCTGGGTTACCTGCTGTCTGCTGTAGCCTTCCGTCTGTACATTGGCGATATTGTTGGACGTGGTGTTCATGGCAGCATTGCTGGCCAGCAGTCCTGTATATGCAATATTTAATCCAAAAAATTGTGAGGGCATTCTATATCGCCTCCTATACTCCTAATGTGGAAATAATATGTTCCAGCATCTCGCTGATCACATTGATATATCGACTGGATGCGTTGTACGCATTCTGGAACTTGATCATATTGGACAGTTCCTCGTCCGTGGAGACACCGACCACCTGCTCCCTGGCACTCTGTGTTGCTTCCACGGTGTTGACCTGGTTCTCATAAATGCTCCGGAACACATATCCGGAGTTTGCTACCTGTGATACCAGATCCGTATAATAATCTACAAAAGTAGTCTTTTTCTGTACGTTGGGATTCAGCGTATAGGATTCTTCGGTAAACGCTGCCTTCAGTGCATCCGCCGTTTTCTTATCCTCCGAACCGTCCGCCAGTCGGAATCCCAGCTTGGAGGGTTCCTGCATGAGAGCTGAATTGACTTGCAGATTACCAATGGTATAAAGGCTCTCAGGGCTGTCGGCCTTTTCCTCGTTCATGACCCAGTAGTCCTTGCCGTCTTTTCCGGTCACCTTACGATAGCCGTCTGTCGTCACCTTGGTAAATAACTGGATCGGAGTACCGTCTTCCATGCGCATATAGCCGTCGGAATCCACTGCGCAATATTTAGCATTTTTAAGTGTCGTACCGTCTGCCAGCTCCAAATCTCCGCTCTGTACCCCGGCTGCCTCTGCCAGGATATCATTGATCTTCGTCACCACATTGTGGATCATCTGGTCAAATTCACCCTGTATGTTCATAACGACCGATTGGGATACGCTGTCGTATTTTCCCTCTGCGAGGTCGGTATAGTTGGCTCTGTGATCTCCTCTGGCCAACAGCATTGCCTTCAGCCCGCCGATATCGGTTCCCAGATCAGAAGATATCTCGATAGAGAGGTCAAACACCTCTGCGCCATCGATATTATAGACTCTGGTGCCGTCATCCCTTGTAGTATAAGAAGCATTCATGGGCCAGAACGGTGTCACGAAGCCGGTAGCTTCGTCCGTCTTCATGGCGATCTCATAGCAGGTTCCGTCCTTGACGAAATCCACACCCTCGATCTGTACGGATACGCTGCCGTATCTGTCCTCCGAAAAGCTCATATTGGTCAGCTCTGCCAGTTCATCGAGGATCTGATTTCTCGCATCCCGCAGGTCATTGGCATGCTCAATACCACCGCTCTCAATGGCACGGATCTGATCATTCAATGTCAGCAGCTGATTGCCGTATTTATTGATCTTATCCACATTCTGTCTGATCTGTGTATTCAGGTTGTCCTGATAGGAACTTAAGCCAGCATATACCGCACTTGCTCTCTGCACGAATTCGGATGCTCTCTGTACGATCAGTCCCTGCGTGACGGAGCTGCTGGGATCCTTGGAAAGCTCCTGTACTGCAGTCCAGAAATCGGTCATGGTCGTCTGAAAAGCCTCGCCGTTCAACTCTCCCAGCTGGCTCTCTACTTCTTCCATGACTTCCGTAGACACTTCATAGAACATACTGCGTCCGGATTCCTTGCGGTATGTTTTGTCCAGGAAATAATCTCTGACCTGTTTTACACGGGAATATGTGACACCCAGACCCGTCTGTTTGTTGGCAATAGACTTCGGGTCTGTAGATAATGTGACATAAGCTCTGTTAGATTGCTGTACCTGTTGTCTGGTATAGCCTGTGGTGTCCACATTAGAAAGATTATGCGCTGTGGTATTCAGCGCATTCTGACTTGTCTGTAATCCGGACGATCCAATATATAAACTACCCATTAATGGCATGAACTCTCACCTCTGTATCTTACTGCTTGGCATCGAAGCCATGATCGATAACGCCCATGGTATCTCCTGCATTGTAAGCTCCGCGATTGTAATTGGCTGTCTCGGGTGCTGTCTTCGCCGCCTGGAGGAGATTCATCTCGAACTCCACCATCTCCAGTGCACTGTTTAACAGTTCACTGTTCTGTTCGTTCACGCGCTTCAGTCCCCGGACTGCTGCCTGTAATCTGTCATGTGCTTCTGCCAGTGCCTGCTGCTCCGCAGGGCGTGCAGATAACATAGTGATCAGATTGGGCAGCTTCAGCTCTTTAACATCCCTGTTCAATACATCGGCTATGTCCGCAGTCACTCCCGCTCTCTGTCTGTCGAGATTATGGATCCTGCTTACAAGCTCCTGCTCCTCGTCCGTGATCTTCTGTAATTCTGCAAGATCACCGCCTGCTATGATCGGTGTCTTGCGTTGTGATAACTGAAGCAGAGCTTCGTACTCCGTACTCTCTCTGCCTAATACATCTATCAGGTTTTCCATTAAACTAGCCAAAGAACTACCTCATTTCTTCCTGTTTCTGAAGCAGCTTCTCCGCAAAGCTTGCATTATCCACTCCATAAGTACCGTTCTGGATCCTTGCTTTAATGGGAGCCGTTAACTCTTCCCTGATGTCAGGTGCGGCGGCCACTGCTGCCTTAGCGGTCTGGAAATCCTTGCCCTGGCTGCTGATCTGCAGTCTGTCCGTGTGTGTGGCTGTCTTAGTCTTCTGTGTTCTGCTTAGCTTCTGAGACTGATACAGCTGCTGTACCTGTGTATACGCTTCAATACGCATATCGACTCCTCCTTCCCGAATGTGATTCGTGTTTCACAATATGTATCGGACTAAATTGCAATTACTTTATAGTTCCCGCAAAAAAATGTAACGATCCCATGTCTGTGACATTCGGATCGTTACCTCAGATTTTTTAATATGCGTTCTCTTTGCAAAGTTCTCTGTCCACCTGTTGTACGCGGTAAATCTTATCATCTACCGTCACAGAGACCACAGTATCATCATGAGCATACAGTCCCTCTTCCACATAAGAGAATTTTTCCGGGGTCCTGCCCTCCTCCAGGATCCGGATCAGTGCTTCTACCCTTGGTCCATGTAGCGGATTGCATTCTCCGATACAGGTGATCTCATCCTTCAGTACGCAGTCCATGGATTCCGTGCTGACACCGTCAAAGGACAATATCATGATATCTCCTGCCGCCAGGTCACTGCCCACGGTTCTGCCCGCTGCGCGGATGGCTTCCATGGCTCCGAAGGCTTCATTATCGTTCTCACAATAGACCACGTTGATATTGTCATATTTTTTCAGAAAAGCCTCCATGACCTCCTTGCCTTTGGCCTGGGTGAATTCTCCAGATACCTGGTCCAACAGATCCCAACCGTATTTTGCCACGCCCTGTTCCAGTCCCCTGGTCCGTCCGATCTGGGCAGAAGCACCGATGTTTCCCTGAATATTTACGATATGAATATCCTGTGGGGCAATTCCCTTGTTAACAGAAAAGGAATTCAGCCACTCTGACATTTTCAGGCCCTCCAATTCAAAATCAGACCCTACAAAGCAGGTAAACAGACTGTCATCCTCCACATCCACCTTCCGGTCCACGATGATCACCGGGATCCCGGCATCCTTCGCCTCTCTGAGCACCGTATCCCAACCGGTCTCCGTCACCGGTGCCAGCACGATATAATCTACCTCCTGCTGGATAAATGTGCGGATAGCCCGGATCTGATTGGCCTGCTTCTGCTGCCCATCCTCAAAGATCAGATCATACCCTGCCTCCTTTGTAAAAGTGCTTTTCATGGACTCCGTGTTGGCACTGCGCCAGTCGGATTCCGCTCCCAGCTGGGAAAAGCCAACAACGATACGATCCATCTGTATCTCTTCCGATGTCACCGTGTCATCCGCAGTACTTCGTCTGCTGCCACATCCGGCCAGTATCATTCCCAGCCCCAGCAACAGACCTATCATCCATCGTCTTCCTGTTCTGCATTTTTTCATATCTGTAATGTCATCCTGTTCTGTCATTCTTCCCACCCGGAAACCACTCTGTCATTCTCTCATTTTCCGGCAGGTTCTTTCTCTGTGTGAAAATACGCCACAGAGTTCTCCAGTTCCCCGGAGATCTGTTTCATTTTATCACAGTTTGCGCCCACTGTCTGTATCTGCGTCAGGATTTCATCAATGTTTGCATTTACCTGCTGGTTGTTGGCTGCATTTTCCTCGCTGATAGCACTGAGACTGCCGATATTGCCCAGAATATCCTCTTTCTGCTGTGACAGATGTCTGGTCTCTCCGGCAATCTTGCGGATCTCTTCCGCAGAATGTCTGATACTTTCCTCTAACTGCTGATACTGCTCTCTGGTTGCAATAATGTAATCCTGTTCCTCCCGGATGATATCCTTTACCACATCCGCCTGTTCCACAGTCTCACCGGACTTCTCCGTGATCCCCTGTGCCAGTTCCTTGATCTGTTCGGCCCCGGCGGCACTCTGCTCCGACAGCTTACGGATCTCTTCCGCTACCACTGCAAATCCTCTTCCTGCCTCTCCGGCTCTCGCGGCCTCAATAGAGGCATTCAGACTTAAGAGATTTGTCTGTCCGGAAATGGAGAAGATCAGAGCTACCGCTTCATCGATTTTTTCAATGTAATCGTTGGTCTCATGGATCTTGGACGTCCATCTCCAGGTCTTCTTCCTTCAGGCTGTCCAGGTACTCGTAATAACCGCTGGCATTCATTGCCGTGATCTCATTTTCCTTACAGTATTTTGCCAGATTATCCGCAGTTACATGCAGTGTGGTCTGTACACTGCCTTCCAGATTCGTTCTGGTCAGATGTAAGGATGTGGTGCTGAGGATCACTGTTGCCAGAACTACCGGTGCCAGTGCCAGCAGCATCAGCAGCAGGAACAGGCTGCATCCCTGTTTTTTCGAAGTCTTTTGTTTTTTTACCTTCGTCTTTTTCATAACTTTTACCCCCCTTAATATCCAGTGGATTACTTTTACTAGCGGAAAAAGAGTGTGGCTGCACATCAGCCACGCTCTTTTCATTTCGTTCTTCTCCTTCCTCCAGCAGAAGGAAACTACTCTTATTTATTTCTGCAGCATTTTCTTTTTTCTGGCGATCACCACGCTCTGTACCACCAGGAACAGACACAGCATAGCTGCAATGGTGATACCGGTCCACCATGCCTGATCCAGACCTGCACTGGATACGATGTTCTGGATGGTGCTTAAGGACAATACTCCGAAGAAGGTTCCGATGATATTACCAACACCGCCTGTCAACATTGTACCGCCAATGATAGAGGATGCAATGGCATTCATCTCCATGCCTGTCGCATGAGAAGCCGAACCGCTTCCTACATGCAGGAAGTATACATAGCCACCGATGCCTGCCAACAGTCCGCAGAGCAGATGGGACAGGAACTTCGTTCTCTTAACATTGATGCCCAGCATCAGTGCACTCTGGTTGTTGCCGCCCACAGCATAGAAACTGCGGCCCATCTTCGTCCAGCGGAGCATGACAAACATCACTATGACTACCATCAGTGCTACTATCACACCGATTTCCACATAGGCATTTACATAATTTCCCAGCTTGTTCACAGATCCCATCCCCGGAACGAACACACGTGTCTCCTTCAGTGCAGTGAAGTTTTCATTCGCCACATTGAAGGGCTTAGTATTTACGATGGTGGTCATGCCTCTGGCAAAGAACATCCCGGCCAGTGTCACGATAAAGGGCTGGATATCCAGGTACGCTACCAGGAAGCCCTGTACGATACCGAAGGCAAGGCCGATAGCAACGGCGATCAGCATAGAAATGAATACATTGCCTCCGCCAAAGTCCAGGTATACCGCACAGCTCATACTGACCAGTGCTACCACGCCACCGACGGAGATATCGATTCCACCAGTGATCATGACTAAGCTCATACCGCAGGAAAGTATGATCAGAGCTGCGTTGGCGTTCAGGATATTGAAAAACGTCTGTGGCTTTAAAAAGCCTTTTCCCTGGAACACGATAGCTCCGATATACATTGCAAAAAATACTACAATTGTGATGGTCAGCAGCAGATTGGTATCTGTCATATTTTTTAACTTCTTACCCATTTCAGCCAACCTCCTTTACGGTCTTACTCTGCTTCAGCTTCTTGCCAACAGCGGACAGCCACTCTCTTACCTTTGGCGTGCTTAATACCACCAACAGGATAACTACCACTGCTTTGTAAGCGGGAAGCGCATCCGACTGTACGTCAAATTTGTATAAGGTGGTGGTCAGGAACTGAATAACATAGGCACCCAGGATTGACGCTGCCATGTTGAACTTACCACCGCTTAAGGAGTTGCCGCCCAGTGCTACTGCCAGAATTGCATCCATCTCGATGTCCTTTGCGATCACAGAGTAGTTGATGGAGGACAGACGGCTTACCTTGATCAGTGCCGCTACCGCCACACACAGTCCTAAGATCACGAAGGTCAGGAACTTAATAAATGTGGGATTCAGTCCATTTAATTTTGAGGAATTTTCATTGATACCAACGGACTGGGTGTAAAGCCCCAGTGTCGTGAACTTCAGTACCAGGAAGATCACCAGTACGCACACTGCCGCAATGAAAAACGGTGTGGGAATGGGGATTCCGGGAATAAATCCGCCGAAATAACTGAAGGTCGGATCACTTACAATAGGAAGTTCGTTGTTGTTGATCCATGCAGCGATGGAACGGCCTGCCGTATAGAGGATCAGCGTCGCTACCATGGGCTGGATCTTGAAATACGCTACCAGCACACCGTTAAATGCGCCAAAGAGCATTGCCACCACACAGGCGATCAGAAAAGCTACGATAATGGGAGCCTGTAAGGTATCGGGTCTGGAATTGGTACCGCACAGTACCCGCAGGATCACACTGCCTGCAATAGCGATGGCCGCGCCCACACTGATATCCTGTCCGCCGGATGCGGCAGTGACCAGTGTCATGCCGATAGCCAGGATTGCCAGTTCGGAACCGTAGTCTAAGATTGTCATCAGATAGCCGGACAATACCGGATCTCCTGCGCTGTTATATCCCAGTGTGATCTTGAAAAAGCTGGGATCCGCGATCAGATTGAATACTGCCAGAATGATCAGGGCTGCAATGGGAATGAAGATTTGCTGCCGGAACAATCCGCTGAGGAAATTTTTATTCTGTTTTTCCACTGTTTTTTCCTTACTCATGTTTACTCTCACCTCCGGCAATCGTACTCATAATCTTGGTCTGGGTCAGATCCTCCCCGGACAGCTCTCCTACCACCCTGCGGTCTCTCATGACTATCAGCCGGGAACAGGTACGGAGCATCTCGTCGGTCTCAGAAGAAATGAAGGTCACGCTCATGCCTTCACCTGCCAGCTTCAGTACCAGCTTCTGGATATCCACCTTTGTGCCGACATCGATACCTCTCGTAGGCTCATCCAGGATCAGATATTCCGGATGGGTCAGAAGCCACCTGGCTAGAATTACCTTCTGCTGATTACCGCCGGACAGTGACTTGATGGGGGTCTCGGCGGATGCAGTCTTAATATCCAACAGTTTGATGTATTCGTCTGCAAATTTATTAGCTTCCGCCCGGGAGATCGGTCGGAAGAATCCACGAAGCACCTGTAGTGCCAGGATAATATTCTCTCTTACGGACAAGTCACCTACGATACCGTCCCGCTTACGATCCTCCGGCAGATAACCAATGCCATGACGCATAGCATCCAGAGGCTTAGTGATCTTCACCTGTCTGCCATTCTTTTTCACTGTGCCGCCAATGATACGGTCGGCACCGAAAATAGCACGGACACATTCGCTTCGGCCGGATCCCAGCAATCCGGTAAATCCGTTGACCTCACCCTTTTTGATATAGAAATCAAAAGGCTTGATCCCGGCGTCACTGCACAGATCCTTGGTCTCGAATAGCGGCTCTGTGCTTTCCGCTTTCTGATCTGCTTTCTGTTCACCCTTGATGTCGGACAGGTCATCCAGCTCCTTGCCGAGCATCTTGGATACCAGCTGTACTCTGGGCAAGTCCTTGATGGCATATTCGCCTACCAGTCCGCCATCCCGCAGGACAGTGATCTTGTCACACACTTCATATACCTGATCCAGAAAATGAGTTACGAAGATAATACCCACACCTCTGGCCTTCAGATCACGCATCAGACCGAAAAGCTTTTCTACTTCCTGCTCATCCAGAGAGGAGGTCGGCTCATCCAGGATCAGTACTTTACAATCCATATCTACAGCTCTGGCGATGGCCACCATCTGCTGTACAGCGATAGAGCAGCTTGCCAGCTGTTGGGACGCTTTCGCAGGGATATCCAGATTCTGTAAAATCTTATCTGCGTCCTCATTCATTTTCTTCCAGTTCTGATAGATCTTGTTAGAACGTCCTATGTACATATTCTCTGCCACGGACAGATTCGGACAGAGTGTGATTTCCTGATATACAGTACTGATGCCCAGCTTCTGTGCCTCCTGCGGAGAGTGAATGGACACGGCCTTGTCTTTGCCGTCGATGAAGATCTGTCCTTCATCCTTGCTATAGACACCTGTCAGCACCTTGATCAGGGTTGACTTTCCGGCACCGTTTTCTCCCATCAATGCATGGATCTCACCTTTGTTCAGATGGAAATCCACACCCTTCAGAGCTCGTACACCGGGAAAGCTTTTGTGAATATTTCTCATTTCCAATACTTTGTTATTGTCCAAAAGTTTCACCCCTTAATCTTCTTTGATCTTTGATAAAAGAAGCGCGGAGCTAGCATGCGCCGCGCTTCTGGTCATTTACATCAGACTAGATACCGTAGTTGTCTACATCTTCCTGAGTAATGGTGGTCGCATCGAAGCCCTTCTCGTCCATGATGATGGTCTTCTCGGAGATGGTCTCACCGTTCTCCAGCTTTTTGATGATCTCATCAATATAGGAAGCCTGGAAAGGATTGCACTGTCCATCGTAGTTCCAGTTGCCTGCCTTCAGCTCTTCCAGAGCCCACTTGTTGCAGTCAAAGCCCATAACGATAACGTCTTTGCCTACGCCGTGGGAGATATTAGCCTTATCCAGGGCTGCTACCGCACCCTTAGCCATATCATCGTTCTCAGCGTAGATTACGTTGAAAGGAGTACCTGCATCGATCACGGACTGTACGATCTGCTGTGCTTTCTCTGCGTTCCACTCAGCGGTCTGCTGTGTTACGAGATTGAAGCCGTCGTTTGCTGCCGCGTCATCCAGGGCACCGGTACGTCCCTGCTGTGCTGCAGAACCCATAACACCCTGTAAATGAATGATGTTATATTCACTTAAGTTCTGGCTCTTTAACCAGTCAACTGCGGTCTGGCCTTCCTTTGCCATATCGGATACGATGGATGCCTCATACAGGCTCTCATCTGCATCAATGGTACGGTCGAAGAGGATAACTCTGATACCTGCATCCTGTGCGTCCTTCAATACGGAATCCCAGCCGGCAGTATCTGCTGCGGACAGAAGCAGGTAGTCAACGCCATCCTGGATGAACTTCTGTGCTGCGGTGATCTGCTCGTCGTTCTTTAAGCTGTATGCGAAGGATGCTTCGTAGCCGTTTGCCTCAGTGAAAGTATTCTTCATATCTTTATCATTTGCAGTACGATAACCGGACTCGTTAGGGTCATTGTTAATGATACCGACCTTGATCAGATCTCCGGATGCATCCGTGCTTGTAGCTCCGGCGCTTGCGGTGTCCGTAGCTGCACTTCCGGTAGCTGCGCTGCTGCCCGCATCAGAGGAGCTGCATGCTACCAGACTAAATACCATGGTTGCTGCCATTACTGCTGCTAAAATTTTCTTTTTCATTGTGTAACCTCCCAATTTTTTTGTTGTTCAAAGAACTATTTCTTTGATGATCCTATTTTATCGTGAAAAAAAGCAAAAAACCATGAAGATACCTCTCGGAAAAGTTGGAATTTTTATGGCAAAAAAGAACCACCCTCGTAAACGGTTGAATATTTTACGATGATGGTTTATTTTTCTCACAAAGTATATTCCGGCAGCCGTACCGTCACGCAGGTTCCCTCGCCATAGGTACTGGTAATGGTGATCCCATATTTTTCCCCGAAGTTCAAACGGATCCGTTCATTTACATTATAAAGTCCGTAGATTTCCGTCTCACAGGCATTTCGATTGCGGATGCCCTCCCGTACCTGTCCCAGGCGTTCCGGTGTCATGCCCCTGCCATTGTCGGTGATCCGCAGGATACAGTCACTGTCCTCCATTTCCCCATCAATGCGGATCATACCCTTTCCCCGTTTGTTCTTAATGCCGTGGTACAGCGCATTTTCCACCAGCGGCTGCAATGTGATCTTGGGTATCCGGCTGGAGTACAGTTCTTCCGGCACGCAGATTTCATATTGGAGAATATCCTGATAGCGCATCTGCTGGATTTCCAGATAGCTGCGCACATGCTGAAGCTCTTCCCTGACATCCAGAATATCCTGTCCCTGATTTAATGAAATGCGGAAGAAATCGGACAGACTGCCTACCATACTCACAACCTTTTTCTGTTCACCGGCCTCCGCCAGCCATACGATGGCATCCAGCGTATTATATAGAAAATGAGGATTGATCTGGGACTGCAGCAGTTCAAATTCCGCCTTGCGCAGGCGCACCTGCTCGGTCTTCACCTGCTCCAGCAGTTCATTGATCTTGTCGATCATGGTATTCATAGAATCGCTGAGCACCCGGGCCTCCAATCCGCCGGTCACATCCGATCGTACCGTCAGATCCCCTTTCGCCACCTGATCTGTCACCTGGGTCAGTCGTCTGATAGGTCTTGTAATACTCAGCGGAATATAATAGGATAAAAATAAACACAACATCAGGATCAATGCAAAAGCGATCACAGAAAACCGGATCATATTCACAAAAAAGTCCTGATACTGCTGTCTGCTCTCCTGGATCCCACGGATCTCATAATAGATGTATCGTGACATCGTGTCTCCTACCAGAGATGTCACGATCTGTACATCATTTTCCCAGATTTCTATATTATCTTCGTAACGGTTACCCTCACGGATATTGTCCTCGATCCTTCCAATATAGGTTCCCAGGTTATTCAGATATTTCTTTACGCTGGTCAGGCGCTTGCGATTCTCCTGTGATTCAGTTAATTCCTCCAGTCCTGCCACGATCTCATCTGCTTCCTCCAGCATGGCATGGAGACTGGATTCCTCCAGCGTCTTGTTGCCCACAATGAGGAGATAGGTCTCATAATCAAAATCCTTTTGGAAATCCAGGCTGAACTGACTGGCCATAACAGAGGAATTGACCATGTCCTCATATCTGCGATTGTTATTCCACAGATTATAGAAACAGAAGATCAGAAACAATACAAAAGGCACTAAAAGGCAAAGATAAGAATATCTTATCTTTGCCACGAGCGTAGAATGATCGTAAATTTCTTTTAACCTTTTTCTCATAAGAAGTCCTTTCCGCGATCGTGGCTATTTGATGCCGCCCCGATACTGGGTAGGTGTCATCCCCTGGGTCTTTTTGAACAGATAGGAAAAATAATGAGGGTCCTTGTACCCTACCTCCTGACTGATCAGGCTGCTGCGTTTGCCGGTGCAGCGCAATAATTCCTTTGCTTTGTTCATACGGTAATCCGTCAGATATTTAATGAAACTCATCCCTGTCTGCTGACTGAAGATCATGCTCAGATGATTCGGTGAGAAATTCACGTGGGATGCCAGCAGATTCAATGACAGCTCCTCTTCTGCATAGTTTTCCTCTATATATTTCATCACCTGCTCCACCACATCGTCATAGCGGCTGCTGGCTGCTCTGTCTCTTGCTTCCAGCGCTTTGTCCAGGATCCGTATAATATACTGTATAGCACTGTCGCTGTCCTGCTGCGTCTTCTCATCCTGGCTCGGAGTCTCCGGATCCTGCGTATCTGTTGACAGGCTTTCCAGGAAATCCGCCACGCAGAAATAGGCATCCATCGTGATGTACTGCCTGAAAATATTGGACTGCAGTGCTTTGTTGCTCAGATCCCGGAAAAATTCTTCTACGAAATAAACGACCTCTTCTCTGTCTCCCTGCTTTAAGAATTCCTGGATCCTGGTCCGATCGATCTGTTTGGGATTGACTTGCTTGATATCAAAGTGCTCTTCTTCCGTTCCCTGTGCCAGATACCCGCCATCCAGGATGCGGCTGTCCTGCACCAGATACCTGTGAGCAAAAGCATGACTGGCCTGTTCAAAGGAGGCCGGAAGCTCCCGCAGACGGTTCACCGGTCTGCCAATGCCTCCGAAATAGCGGACGTGCTCATACTTTTCCATAATATCTTTGATCTTCTCAATATATTCCTGCTGCTGAAGCTGTAACTGTTCTTCAGATTCCGCCTTTAGCAGAAATGCTTTGCCCTCCAGGTTACGGTCAAATGATACTACCGTTGTTCCGTCCTCCAGTGACCGCAGTTCTTCTTCGATGCGGATCAGGCTGCCGGAGTATTCGTCCTGTGCATGGCGCAGTGACTGCGTCTTAAATAAAATAATATTGTACCACGGTGCCGACAGATCGATGCCGAGTCTCTCCGCTGACTCCAGTAATTCTGCTGCGGTATTATCGCCAACGACCAGACTCTGGAACAGTTTTTTTCGCTCTCTGAGTGTATTTTCCTCCATCTCCTTCAAATAGCGCTCACGGATCTGGGTAGCTCTGCGTTTTTCCTCGATCTTTGCTGAGAGTTCCTCCAGTTCGGCCAGAAGTTCCTCTCCGTTAATCGGCTTGGACAAATACTGCGCCACCCCCAGTTTGATGGCTTCCTTCGCGTATTCAAATTCCTGATAACCGGACAGAATGATGATCTCGATGTCCGGAAGCTCTCTGCGGATCAGTCTGCTGAGCTCCAGCCCATCCATAAACGGCATCCGGATATCAGTGATCACGATATCCGGACGCAGCCTCTGGATCATGGGATAGGCCAGTTCTCCGTCACCGGCCTCCCCACAGAACTCATAGCCATGAGTCTCCCAGTCGATATTATTTTTGATTCCCTCGCGGATGACGAATTCATCCTCCACCAAAAACACTTTTAACATTTTTACGATACCCTTCTTTTTACTGCGGATAGAAGTTTTTGGGGTTCCTGTCCACTTGAAATACCCTAGCGGTAGAATACCTCTCCCAGCATCAAGTCTCTCTTCAGATCACGGATCTTGGTATCCTTGTCGATATATACAGCCTCGATACCCATCATAGCTGCCCAGTCGCCCATCTGCTCAGCCGTCAGATCATAGGTAAAGGCGGTATGATGCGCACCGCCTGCCAGGATCCAGGCTTCCGCTCCGGTATACATATCCGGCTCCGGCGTCCAGAAATTGGTGGCTACGGGCAGCTTTGGCATAGGTTTCTCCACTTTCTTACAGTTCACATCATTGATGATCAGGCGGAAACGATTGCCCAGATCGATCAGGGATGCAGCAATGCCGTGTCCCTCCTTGGAAGTAAATACCAGTCTGGCGGGATCCTCTCTGTCTCCCATGGACAGAGGCTGGCATTTGATGCTGATCGGACCGTCCGCAATAGTAGGACAGATTTCCAACATATGAGCTTCCAGAATACCCTCTTTTCCCTTGACCAGATTATAGGTATAGTCCTCCAGCATGGAAGTACCCTTGGCATCCTTCACTCCCCCGGTCATGATCTTCATCAGACGCACCATGGCTGCTACTTTCCAGTCGCCTTCCGCACCGAAGCCGTAGCCTTTCTCCATCAGCCGCTGGATCGCCAGTCCCGGTAGCTGCTTCAGGGCACCCAGATCACCGAAATGGGTCACGATCGCCTGATAGTTTTTCTCCTCCAGGAAGCGTTCAAAACCCAGTTCGATCTGTGCCTGCACCGCTACATGCTTTCTGAACTCTCCGGGATCTCTTCCCTCTAATAAAATATTATACTTCTCATAGTACTCATCTACAAGAGCATTGACATCAGATTTGGAAACTGCATCTACACTCTCTGCGATCTCGTTTACGGGGTAAGCATCTACTTCCCAGCCAAACTTGATCTGTGCCTCTACCTTGTCGCCCTCGGTTACCGCTACATTGCGCATATTATCTGCCACACGCATGACACGGATATGGCTGCTCTCCACCACGCCTACCGCGGTGCGCATCCAGGATGCGAGCTTGCCCTGTACCACCGGGTCTGACCAATGGCCCACCACCACCTTGCGCTCCATACGCATACGGCTGACAATGTGGCCGTACTCTCTGTCACCATGTGCAGACTGGTTCTCATTCATGAAGTCCATATCAATGGTATCATAGGGCAGCTCCTCGTTAAACTGCGTATGGAAATGCAGCAACGGTTTGCGATACTCCTGCAATCCCAGGATCCATGATTTCGCCGGAGAAAAGGTATGCATCCAGGTGATCACGCCGGCGCAGTTTTCATCCAGATTGGCTTCATTGAAGGTGCGGCGGATCAGCTCGTTGGTGATCAGGGTCGGCTTCCATACAATCTCGTAGGGCAGCACACCGGAAGCATTCAGGGCATCCACGATTTTGTGGGAATGCTCCGCCACCTTCGCAAGGCACTCGTCTCCATACAAGTCCTGCGAGCCTGTACAAAACCAGAATTGATAGTTTTTCGTCTGTAACATAAGTAATACCTCCTCTGAAAATACGATTTCTATATTCCCATTCTACAACTTGTATGCTTCTACTAACAAGTTGTATATTTGGAGGTGAATATACCTCCTAAACGGAAGAATTCTATTTTGGGTCAGTAATATATCTGCCTTACTAAATTGAGAGTTAGTTGAATACATTGGCAAAATCCACGAACTCCCGGAGCATGCGATACACATGTCTCGATGTAAGGTCTCCGGATGTGAATTTTCTACGAAAAGTGATGAGTAGTTCTCGTCATGACGGGGCCGCCTACAGTCGACATCCATGTCGACAATCGGCTGACGCGGACATCGTGTCCGCTTTCCCCCTGTCTTTCAGCACTTTTCTAGAAAATATCAACATCCTCCGACAAACATCTTCGACATGGCACCGCATACTCCGGGAGTTCTGCGTTTTGGAAAGCTTTCAAAAACCAGTAGCCCTGGCTGGGTATAAGAATAAGCAGTGCCGTAAGCAGACGTCGGTACTTAGCGGTCGTATTGTGACCGCTTATGTACCGCTACGCTCTGCGACAGAGCGCGAGCGTGCCGCGTTTCTTATACCCTGCCAAGGGCTACGGGAATTAGATACAATTTTCTTCGCTAACTCTCAATTTACCACGCAAAAACCGCTGCAGGCTTACGCCCACAGCGGTTTTATTTCTCTCAGCTTACTGCTGAGCCACATCCTTCATGGAGAAGCTGATTCTTCCCATCTTATCCTTGCCCAGGCATACTACTGTTACTACGTCTCCCAGGGTCAGGACATCCTCTACACGGTTGATTCTCTCCTTAGCGATCTTGGAGATGTGTACCATGCCTTCCTTACCGGGTGCGAATTCGATGAATGCACCGAATTCCTTGATGCTTACTACCTTGCCCTTGAAGATCTGACCTTCCTCGAAGTCAGTTGTGATGATCTTCACCATCTCCAGAGCCTTATCCATCATTTCCTTATCGGTACCGCAGATAGATACCTTACCGTCATCGGTGATATCGATCTTCACACCGGTACGTGCAATGATCTCATTGATGGTCTTACCACGCTGACCTACTACATCACCGATTCTGTCGGGATCGATCTGAATGGAGATGATCTTGGGAGCGTACTTGCCAACCTCTGTTCTGGGAGCAGAGATTGCAGGCTTCATGCAGGTATCCATGATGAACAGTCTTGCATCACGGCATCTTGCGATAGCGCCTTCTACGATAGGTCTGGTCAGACCGTGGATCTTAATATCCATCTGAATAGCGGTAATACCTTCGGTAGTACCGGTTACCTTAAAGTCCATATCTCCGAAGAAGTCTTCCAGTCCCTGGATATCGGTCAACAGTACGAAATCGTCATCTGTCTCGCCGGTTACCAGACCACAGGAGATACCTGCTACCATCTTCTTGATGGGTACGCCTGCTGCCATCAGGGACATGCAGGAAGCACAGGTGGAAGCCATGGAGGTGGATCCGTTGGATTCAAAAGTCTCAGATACGGTACGAATTGCATAAGGGAACTCGTCCTCACTGGGCAGTACGGGGATCAGGGCTCTCTCAGCCAGAGCACCGTGACCGATCTCACGTCTTCCGGGTCCGCGGGAAGGCTTGGTCTCACCTACGGAATAGGAAGGGAAGTTATAATGATGCATATATCTCTTGCTTACTTCGTTCTCATCCAGACCATCGATCTTCTGCTGCTCGGACAGAGGCGCCAGAGTACATACATTGCAGATCTGTGTCTGTCCACGGGTGAACATAGCGGAACCATGTACACGGGGGATGATATCTACCTCTGCTGCCAGAGGACGGATCTGGGTGATTGCACGGCCATCGGGACGCTTGTGATCCTTCAGGATCATCTTACGAACGGTCTTCTTCTCATACTGATATACAGCCTCACCTAAGATAGCCAGCCACTCTTCGTTCTCAGCGAAAGCCTCGGTCAGCTTGTCGGTGATCACGCGGATGTTCTCCTCACGGGTCTGCTTGTCATCGGTAAATACTGCCTCTTCCATCTCCGCAGGAGATACGATCTCCTTCATAGCCTCGAACATTTCAGCGGGAACAGCACAGCTGGTGTACTCGTGCTTCTTCTTGCCGACTTCTGCTACAATCTTGTCAATGAAAGCGATGATGGTCTGGTTCACTTCGTGAGCCTTGTAGATAGCTTCGATCATGGTAGCCTCAGGAATCTCATTAGCACCTGCTTCGATCATGATCACTTTCTCTCTGGTAGAAGCAACGGTCAGGTTCAGATCACCCTTCTTCCACTGCTCCTGGCTGGGATTGATGATGAACTCGCCATCGATCATGCCTACCTGGGTCATAGCGCAGGGACCATCAAAAGGAATATCAGAAATGCAGGTAGCGATAGCAGCACCGATCATGGCTACCAGCTCGGGACGACACTCGGGATCTACGCTCATTACCATGTTGTTCAGGGTTACGTCGTTACGGTAATCCTTGGGGAACAGGGGCCGCATAGGTCTGTCGATGACACGGCTGGTCAGAATAGCGTTCTCGCTTGCCTTGCCCTCTCTCTTATTGAAGCCGCCGGGGATCTTACCCACAGCGTACATTTTCTCTTCGTACTCTACACTCAGAGGGAAGAAATCGATACCGTCTCTGGGCTTCTCGGAAGCGGTTGCGGTACAGAGAACAGTGGTATCACCATAGTGCATGAATGCACATCCGTTTGCCTGCTTACCTACACGGTTGATATCAACCACCAGAGGTCTGCCTGCAAGATCCATCTTGTAACTTTGATACATAAATTCCTCCTATCCATCGTACGTGACTTTATCTTTTGTGTTCCTCATGGGACACTCTTATCACTCTACGATATAAATAATTTAATAAATATTTCCACGGTCTGGAGGATTACCGAAACTACTGAAAAATTCATGTTGTTGTTCCCAACATACCCTTTTCAGCGGTCTCGGGGCTCACTTCCATACCGCTTGTTACCCAAAGCAATGGCAGAGTATCTGTCATCACATACACAGAGAAAGCGGAGCGCCGATGTAATCGGCAGACCCCGCTCACCAGTCAGCATTATTTTCTTAAGCCAAGCTTCTCGATTAATGCACGATATCTCTCGATATCCTTCTTCTTCAGGTAATCCAGAAGACCACGTCTCTGACCTACCATCTTCAGCATACCACGACGAGAATGATGATCCTTGGGGTTCTCCTTCAGATGATCGGTAAGCTCCTGGATTCTTGCAGTCAGGACTGCTACCTGTACCTCAGGTGAACCGGTGTCACCGGGGGTTCTTGCATACTCGTTCATGATGGCTGTTTTCTTTTCCTTAGAAATCATTTCTTTTTCCTCCTGTTTTTTAAACGCCTGATACTAAGACTAAGGTCGGAGTGTCCGTAATCTGAGCATCGGCTAATCATACTGTTTCAATATAGCACAATAATCTTCTGTTGTAAATACACTTTTTATTTTCTGGCAGCACGTTTCTGTACTTTTTCTTCATACATCAGGCTGTCAGCTTGTTTTACATAATCTGCAAAGGTCAGATTGCTGTCCGGATCTGTCACTACCGTTCCGATACTCATGGTCAGCGGGAATGGTAGCTTCTGTGCTTTTCCTTCCGCCTCCAGTGTTCTGCGGATCCGACAAACCAGATCTCTCGAGGCTTCATCGGACTGATACGTCTGTACCACGACGAATTCATCGCCGCCGGTCCTGGCAGGCACCGCATCACGGCTGCTGCACTGCATCAATGCCCTGGCCGCCGCACAGATGGCCATATCGCCATATTCATGGCCGAACGTATCATTGATATATTTCAGCCTGTCCAGATCGACAAACAGGATCAACAGTCTGCGACCATTCCGTCTCGAGATCCGGAACGCTTTCTCTCCCAACTGTTGGTATCCCATCCGATTATACATACCGGTCAGGGTATCCATGATATACAACGAGGATAATTTTTTATTCATATATGCGAGCATTTCTTTTTTATGAAGATTCTCCATGGAACGGGTCAATGCGTTCATGATCTGGAACAGGTACTGCTTCTCCATAAGATAGACCGCATTACGGATGACCACATACCCCACCGTGCGCTCTCCGAAATGCAGCGGCAGGAACAGAAAATCCTTTCCCGGCTTCGGATAGTCAAATGTGGGGAAGATTCCGTCCACTTCCTGTCTGTCCAGATCCAGTCTCTGGTCTCTCTCATAGGCAAAGGTCATCTGCATCTTCCTCGGATAACCGTGTACATAAAAACCTTCGTCCGAAGGTGCCGCATCCAGGTGAATACTTTTTTCCGCCTCTTTTTTATAAGCGTTCAGATGATCATCCAGTACAAGATACATGGCATCGCATTTCAGGGAAGGAATGCATTGAGGGATACAATACATCATCTCCTCCACCGTATTGCACTGCATCATTTCCGCTTCCATGGAGAGTACTTCCTCATCGAATTCTTCGCTCTCCACACCGTACATGATCTGATCCTTCAGATGCGCTCTCGCATCCCGGCTGCTGCCCTTTCCACAGCCACAGCTCTCCTGCCACAGCATTTCCGTTTCGGTGAAGTTGTATTTGGGTACATTCTCTCCTGCCCAGAGCCGCAGGAGTATATCCATCCCCTGGTAAGCAGCTTCTTCCCGGATATGTCCCACAGTTGTAATGCTGGGTGTGTAGAAGCCAGCCTTGTCAAAATTATCAAATCCGGTGATACGGAAATCGTCCGGCGCATGAAATCCCATCTGTGCCGCGGCTTCACATACCGCGACCGCCACATTGTCATTAATGCAGATTATAGCATCCGGAAGCTCCTTGTGCCTGTCCCATAGATGTTTATAACCCTCCAGTCCGCTCTTATAATCAAAGGAACCGTACCAGATATCGTCCTTGCCGATCTTTATCTTATGTTCTTTGGCATAATCCAGCATCCCCTGTAGACGGCAGCTGCTCTCATAATTATCCTGTGCTCCCACTAACAGCCAGAACTTTTTACAGTCATGCACCTCATGAAGATGTGCGATGACCTGCTTCATGGCCGAATAATTATCGATCCCCACATAATAAAAATCTCCCAGTTCATTGGCAATGGATACCACAGGCCGTCCCGATCGCTTTGCATTGCTGATCACATCCGCAAGCACCGCAGGAGAACTGATATTATTTAATTCCAGAATAATCCCGTCAAAATCGGACAGGTTCGGCAAATTGTAAATATTGTACTCTGCCTTGTTGTATCCGGCATCCCGGCTCCAGTTACCTGTACTATTGAAAATGTACAGATTGACATCCTCGCCGGTCTCCCGGATCCTCTGCAGGATTCCCGCCGGTAAGGCATATGTGAACAGACGTCTCCAACCGTCCGTGATCAAAGCTACTTTGCGCATGTCCATCACCCAATTCGTTTCATTCTATTTGCTGCTGTACCCATTCCGGCACCTTCTTAGACATATAAAAATAGTATCACAGTTCCCATGGAAACGCAATTATAAAAGCATCCTTCCAAATGCCAAAAAGGCATTGCCCGCCACCAGACGCACAATGCCTTTACACTTTAAATTCTATCCTATATCAATCCTGAATCCTATCAATCCTGAATCACGCGGACACATTTCACGGGAGTACGGTATTTATAACTACTGATCTTGATACCGGTCTTCGGACTGCTGGCATGGATGACCTGTCCTCCGCCGATATAAATTGCTACATGGTTGATGTTACCTTTGCCGTTACCGTAGAAGATCAGATCTCCCGGCTTTAACTCCGAAGCGCTGATCTTCGTACCTTCGTTTGCCTGCGCTCTGGAAGAATGACTCAGGGCAATACCGTATTTTTTGAACACTGACAACACAAAACCGGAGCAGTCAGCTCCCTTGGTCAGGCTGGTCCCTCCCCATACATAAGGGTTACCCACGAACTGTTTCGCATATTCCACCAGGTCTACGCGCACATCGGATACGCCCTGACCGTAGAGCAGCTCCGTCATGGTAATGGCAGTATCCAGCTTCTCCTCCACTGTGACAAATTCCTGGGACACATAAGCATCCTCACCATCGATGGAGATCTTCACCCAACCGTCGGCACCGGTCTCCACATATTCCATTTCCTCGCCCTGTCCTACCTGCGTCACGATCTCGCTGGAGGTGTTGGGTTCCTGACGTACATTCAGTCCGTCCGTATTGGCAATTGCCACCGTATGTACCAGCTGTGCCGCACGGATCGTAGCCTCCGGTCCGGTGTGTAAGAACTCCCGGCTTACATAGCCTTCCACTTCACCGGACTTGATATGGCACCAGCCGTCCTTCGTCTCGATGACTTCACATGCAGCATCCTTGGGCAGCTTACCCACCAGCTTACCATCTGTAGAAGGCACTGCTCTGATATTCAGATTACCGGACTCTACATTGGCTACACCGATATTGGTATATCCCCAGGAAGCCCCCTGTGCATCCTGGGCGATCTGAAGGTATTCTTCCAGGGAACGTTCCGTCTCCAGGACGGATGCGATGCCGCCGGAAGCCATCAGAACACTGCTTTCTGCCGCCAATGCCGGCATCGGAGATGCCAGTACACAAAGTGCCATTCCCATTGCAATTATTCTTATCTGTCTGTTTTTCTTATTTTTTATCATAAAAACCTTTCAGTTAAATTCCTTTTACGAATTTGTTACAAATTTATTACATCACGATATTGATTATAGCCTCCACCTCTTACTATGTCAACCCATTCCGGACATTTCCTATATCTTCCTTTAGCTCTTATAGCTTCCCTAACTATCCCCCTCGATCTCCCTGCCTTCTCTTCCCGCCTGCTCGATCAGCGTCTTCTCCACATCGGTCTCATAATTTTTAATAGACACTTCCACGGGTGTCGGATCCTTCGTCAACCGCCTGCCTCCGATATGATTGAAGAACACAATGATACCTGCCGCCAGTCCCACAGAATATGCCACTTCCAGCGTATTAATTCCTCCGGGTTCCGCACCCATGCACATCCGGTACACTTCGGTAAACACTTCGTTGATCCCCACATCATTATGGTACGCCATAATGGTAAATGCCGTCCCGAAGAAGCTGATCAGGCACACGAACGCAGCCTTGCTCCACTGCTGCCAGCCTTTGTACGGATCCACGCTGATCCATTCCACCAGTACATCTGTCTCTCCTACCACCTGCACATCTATTTCCGGACAGAGCTCCTCCATGAGACGCACCAGCTTCAGGCAGCTGATCACGCAGCGTTTTTCTCCTTCTTTCGGAAAATGGCAGACCTTGATGGCATTTAATTTTGCCGACAGTACTTTGTCCCGGCAACGGACCTCCGCTACATCCTTCAGAAATACATCCTGTGCCTGAACCTCCGCATTTCTGTCACATTTCAGATAAACCAACTGCTGTTTCATACTTATTGCACCGTCCTGTAAAATTCTGTTGCAAAATACAGCAGGGAACCGCATAATTTCCCCGCAGCCATACCTAAGATCGCCCATCCCAGACCATGCCGGAACGAAATTCTTCTCGCAAAAATAGGAATACTGTCCAGCATCTCCGCGATAGCCAGTGCCAGGCATCCGATAAACATCCCGGAAAATAATCCGAAGACTGCCTGTGCCGCTACCCCCGTTGCCATCCACAGCTTCATTTCCTTCGGAAACTGCTCCCGCAAAAAGCTTCCCCACTGACTGTACTTTGGAAAAACAGTAACAAAACACCCTGCCAGCGTCCCGAAGATCACCATTTCTTCATACAGCAATACATAATGGGCCGTGTGCGTTTTCCCTGCGAATCTTGGGATCAGTCCCACCGCCACCAACACCGTGAACACTCCCGCCGCCGACAGCAGACCGTAACTGGCTCCTGCTGCTATAAGCAATAATTGTCTGATCAGCATTCCTGTTCCCCTTTCGTAAAGCTCCGCTTCCCGCAGTTATCGACGTTTCTTCAAAGAATCTCCTGCTGCACAAAATAGAATATCCCAAAAGCGAAAATCCTATACGGATGGCACTTTTTCCGTGAATGTGTTATACTACGTTTATGTGTTTTCCATTTACGCTGATTTCTGCAATGCTCCGTACCCGTCAGCGTCATTGAATCATTGAAACAATATGAAATACTTAATGCATCATCATTATTTAGCTGAAAAAATAATTATTGTGAGGGTTATAGAACATGAATACAACAGATAATAAGGAAAATAATATAGAAATAAAGACCGAAGCGCTTCCTGCGAAAAAAGTCTCCGATTCCGAGACCCATCAGCTGCACGTTGTCATTCACCCGGATATCAACGGCTTCGGACGCTTGTTCGGCGGACGACTGTTAGAGTGGATCGACGAAGTAGCCGGTGCCACCGCGAGACGCCATTGCGGCAGAGATGCCACCACCGTAGCAATTGACAATTTGTATTTCAAATCCGGTGCTTATCTGAATGATATTATCGTATTGATCGGCAAGGTCACTCATGTGGGACATACTTCCATGGAAGTCCGTGTGGATACCTACCGTGAGGAGCAGGACGGCACCAGACACCCTATCAACCGGGCTTATTTTGTCATGGTCGCTATGGGAGACAATGGAAAACCCACCCCGGTTCCCGGTCTGATCTTAGAGAACGAGGGGGAACGCATGGAGTGGGATAATGCCATTAAGAGAAGAGAGTTACGTCTGGTTCGTAAAAAAGAGGGGTTCTAAAATTCATTCCAATTATCCATTATTTCATTGTTTCAGCTACAATGCGCAGTATATTTTCAGTGCAAAACTGTAAATCTGCCAGCGTAATGGTATAGCCGCCTTGTTCTGTACCTTTTTCAACGGCTTCTATGATATCGTCCACGTTTTTTTGGCACCCCGGCATCTGTATATCATTTCCGGCATATATGCAACCTGCAGATGATGAAACCGGATACTTGGAAACATATTTACCGGTAAGCATCGGCATATCCACAGATGTATACCAGTCTGTCATCACTACACCTTTAAAGCCCCACTCATCTCTTGCCATTTTCTGAATCAGATCATAACTGTTGGCAGTATGTGTTGCGTTTAACAGATTGTAGGATGTCATGATAGACATTGGCTGGGATTCCCTCACTGCAATCTCAAACCCCTTGAGATAAATCTCGCGCAGTGCACGTTCACCAACATGTGCATTTGTGCCATACCTGTTATCTTCCTGGTTATTTGCTGCAAAATGCTTGATCGTGGTTCCCTTTCCCGGTTTTTTCTGTACACCACGCGTCATGGCCGCAGCTATTTTCCCTGTCAGAAAAGGATCTTCGGAATAATACTCGAAATTTCTTCCACATAATGGATTCCGGTGAATATTCATGGCAGGTGCCAGCCATAGATCCACATGAAACTGTTCCATCTCCTGCCCGATCATATTGCCGATTTCCTCTACTAATTGCGTATTCCAGGATTGTGCCAGTGCCCAGCCGATAGGTATCGCCGTGCAAAATTGGTAATAATCAACAGCTCCTTTGGGCACATCTTTAAATGGCATATAAGTGCCATCAAAGCCTTCGCCTCCCGGTAAAATATTACCATCCTTATCTGTTTTGAAATGCCTCTGGAGACGCAGACCTGCAGGTCCATCTGCCAAGATCATATTTTTGACTCCTCTGGTTTCTTTTAACACAGAGGATGTATCACCTGCTGCTCCGGGAACGCAATATGATGCTGATCCCACAATAGTTCCATCTTCCCTGCGTTCTGTTCCTACACATAATTCTGCCATCTCCCGGATCGACAATTGTGCTACCATTTCCTTTATGGTATATTTACCATCCAGCACATCCCGCATAGTAATTTGATCTTTCACCGTATTTACCAGCTGCACATGCTCCCGCGTATAAGATACGGTTTTTGGTGTGATTCTGCTCAGATCCAGCTGTATCGCCCATAAAGCTTCTTCCTTAACTGCTTTTCTGACAGGTTTGACCTCTTCCAGTTTTTCATCTGCGAAAGCCATATTTTCACATTGTTTCAGCATTGTCCTGCTTTTTACAGTCAGTACGGCAACCGCCTGCGTAGAAGCAGAATCTGTCCCTACACGTACGATATAATCCCCTGCTTCCACCAAATATGCTGCACTGTCTGTGTCATAACCGGCCAACAATTCCAACGGGAACTCAAGATCAATACATTCCTCCTCACCCGGTCTTAATTCCTCTGTCTTCTTGAAAGCAACAAGCTCCTGATACGGCATATCCATCTGCCCCTGTGGCTTTGATAAATAAATCTGTACTACTTCTTTCCCTGCATAATAGTCTCCTGTATTTCTGACTTTGACAGAAACTGCAATGAACTCTGATTTCTGTTCCACCTTTACTGTTTTGATATCAAAAGAAGTATACGATAATCCATACCCGAAGGGATATAAAGGTGTTACTCCGAAGCTGTCAAAGTAACGATATCCTACATATATTCCCTCCTGATAATATTCCTCATCCACATTGCCATTATTATGGCTGAAGGTGGCAGATGACGGATAATCTTTATATTCCACTGCCCATGTATCAGCTAATTTCCCTGAGGGTGTCACTGCACCGGATATCAGATCGACCAGCGCATTCCCACCCAGATTACCAAGCTGGTTCATCAGGACAATTGCATTTATTCCAATTATTTTTTTCAGCTCAGTAAGCTGCATTACGCCGCCGATATTCAAGACCACTATCAGTTTTTTCCCTCCGGCGATCAGGTTTCTGATTCCATCAAGTTCTTCCGGATAGAATAGATAATCGCCCTCCCGGTATTCACGGTCTTTTCCTTCACCGGAATTGCGTGAGATCACATATACCGCTATTTTTGCTTTACATCCGGCAACCTCTTCTTCCGATATTGTATAAGGTGCAGGTTCCGAAAAAGGCTGGTCGAAGCTTACCAGAAAAGGAGGTACATTTCTGCGTTTCCCCTCTTCTTCCAGCCACTCCTGATACGCCTCCTGCATCTTTTTATAGTGCTCATCATTTGCATCCAGCCACGCTTTGTTAGTGACCGTGAAACCAGCCTCTTCAAATCCCTTCTCTATATTTGTAATACTTCTGGTATTCACGCTTCCGGATCCGGTTCCCCCCTGAATGGTTTTTCTGACACCGTTTCCGTATAATGCGATCTCCCCTCTGCTCTTCAGAGGGAGCACACCATCATTCTCTAATAAAACCATGCATTCTCCTGCCAGCTTTCTGGCCAGATCTGCATGTGCAATTTCCTGTGGTGTAATCTTTTCATCCTTGGATGCGTAAAATATAGTATCTCTCATCTTGTCTTCCTTTCCGATTATCCACGAAATATATTAACCTTTTACAGCTCCCAGAGTAATACCCTTCACGAAATACTTTTGTAAAAAGGGATAGATGATAATAATAGGCAGAATTCCTACCATAGCAATTGCCATTCGGATCGTTATAGAAGGAATACTCACATTTCCTGCCTGAGCTGCCACAGTTGAATTCGTTGCCAGGAAATTTACGTTATTCAGCATCTTATTCAATAAATTCTGAATAGAAAAATACTTTGGCTCCGTCAGATAATACATACCGTTCAGCCAGTCATTCCAGTATCCGATACCGATAAACAGAACCAATGTTACAAAAATAGGTTTCGATAACGGCAATACCATTTTCCAGAATATCTTTGTTTCCGATGCACCATCTATCCGGCATGCCTCGACAAGCTCTTCCGGTATATTGGACTGTATATAGCTTCTGGTGATCATGATGTAAAAAGCATTCAGCATCAGACTTGGTATCAGTAATGCCATATAGGTATTTTTAATATGGAAATAATTTGTATACATGATGTAAGTAGGTACCAGTCCTCCATTATACAGCATGGTAACTATCACGAAAATATTAAGAAATTTCCGACCCGGCAGATCTCGCCTTGAAATCAGATATGCCAACGTCATTGTCATAAATACCCCAAGCAGTGTACCTACCAGAGTTACGCTGATGGTTGTGGCATATGCCTGTCCGATCTGTCTCCATTCTCTGGCTATATAGGCATAAGCCTCCAAGCTCCACTCTCTTGGGAAAATGGAATATCCGTATTTTGTTATGCTTGCCTCTGAAGAGAAGGAAGAGATCAACATAAGGGCAAACGGGAACAAACATACGAAGCTGAAAATCACTAATACAATATGGGAAATCGTCTGAAAAATCCGATCACTTTTATATGTAACATTCATTGCCTTTCCTCCTAGAATAACGCGCTCTCTTCACTGTATTTCCGGACAACCACATTGGCTACGATTACAAGAATGCATCCGACTATTGACTGATAAATCCCAGCTGCGGAAGACATTCCAATATCACCCAGCTGCAGCAATGCACGATATACATAAGTATCGATAACATTAGTTACCGGATAAAGTGCTCCGGAATTCTGCGGCACTTGATAGAACAGACCGAAATCAGAATAGAACATTCTTCCCACAGACAAAATCAGTAACATCAAAATCGTAGGTTTGATCATTGGCAGTGTGATCAGACGGATACGTTGCCAGATTGACGCTCCATCCAGCATTGCAGCTTCATTATAGCTGGTATCAATTCCCAAAATCGCAGATAAATAAATAATGCAATTATAGCCACTGCTTTTCCAGATGCTGACAAATACCAGAATAAACGGCCAGTATTTTGTCTTTGAATACCATGCATACTTTTCCAGTCCCAGTGCCGGCAGGATCGTATTATTCAAAAAACCAGTGTTTTCACTAAGGAAAGCATACACCAGATAGCTTACAATAATCATGGAAACCAGATAGGGAAATAATACAACCGTCTGATAGAACTTTGACATTTTCTTGCTTCTTAATTCTGATAACAATAACGCAAGCGTAATGGAAAAAATTGTTCCGAAAACAATAAATGCCAGATTGTATAAAATCGTGTTTCTCGTAATAACGAATGCATCCTTTGTAGCAAACAGATATTTGAAATTATCAAAGCCACACCATGGACTATTTAATATTCCCTCTTTCAAATTAATATTTTTAAAGGCAATGATGACACCGGCCATTGGGATATAATTATTGATCAGTAAATATAATAAAGACGGCAATGCGAGAAAATATAAAGGCAGATATCTCTTTGCTGCAACCCATTTTTTCTTTTTCATACAAGTGCTTCCTTTCCATTACCAGCAATTCTTAAAGGAAAAAGAGTGTTGCTGCCTTTCCGGCGGCAACACTCTCTGTTTACCTATTTACCTGCTGCCCACTCATCAAGCTGTTTCTGTTTTTCGTCCATGATTTTCTGCAGACCTGCAGCATATAATGCATCATTAAATTCCTTCAGAGTCTGATCCGGATCCATTGCACCACACTCCAATGCAACCCTATACTGGGTCAGCACTGCGGAGCAAGCTGCATATTCCGTCTTAACAGGTGCATTGTCAAAGGTAAATCCCATAGCCTTGGACACTGTTGCGGATTTATTGAATTCGTCCATCTTCTCCCAGACATTCAGGTCATCCCCTTCCCACACGTCGGTAATGAACTGATTGCCCACCAGCCATCCCTGTACCAGGTTATAACCGGAATTTGTAGCATCTACACCTTCAGGGAACGTAATATGACCGTCTTCTGTTTTCACATAATGCTTGCCTTCGATACCCCATGCCAAAAGGTTCGCAACATCTGCATTGGTGTAAAGAAGATTCAAAAACTGAATCGCTTTATCCGGATGCTCTGAGTTCTGGGCAATACAATACTGCAATGTCTGAACGGTAGAAGTGCTGGTATCAGCAGGATATAAATTAACAACGGTCATATCATATCCTGTCTCTGTCTTAAGCTGTGTTTCCAGACCTGCCTTATAGTTTACATTTTCGCCAAAAGCTCCGCCGCTTCTCATCAGAGTAGCTCCAATTTCCGAAGAAGTAGGTGCATCACTCTGAATATATCCTTTTTCATACCAGTCATGCATGGTGGTCACAAATTCCTTATAACGGTCCGATTCAAATAAATTTTCCACCTTGAAATTATCATCCGTCATATCCATCAGGACTCCCAGATAATCTCCCTAAGGATCCACGCCATACTGCACCGAGCCAAACAGCATTGTCTTTTCCGTACTGAAGGTCAAGGGTATGATATCGGGTTCTTTTTCTTTGATAATTGCCAGAGCAGCTTCTACATCATCCAGCGTCTTCATGGAAGAAGCATCAATGCCGTACTTATCTAACAGATCTGTACGGAATGCAAAGCCATAGCCTTTTGCCAGATCACGGTTCGTTGTGATACCGTACTGCTTACCATCAATCTTACCGGCCTCCAGCATATTTTGACCCACTGCATCAATAATACCCTGCCCATAGGTCTCCAGTTCGGAATCAATGGGAGTCAGGCTGCCGTTCGCATACCATGCAGTAAAATTAGTAGTCAGTGCCTGTACAATATCCAGTTCTTCTCCGGATGCAAACATCAGGTTCACCTGTGTCGCATAATCACCTACTGCAATAGGTTCAATGGTTACATGTACTCCTATTTCTTTTTCAGAGATTTTATTGATCTCATCCTGTACAAGTCCCATGTCCGGCGCAGCAGTATTAAAAATCATGTATGCCATTTTAATATCCGTCAGATCGCCCTCTGCCGCGTCACCCGTAGTCTGTGTACCATCTACTGTGTCTGCGGTTCCTGACTCACTGCTGCCGCATCCTGTCAGTGCCATGCTCAGAATCATCGTTGAAGCTAAAAGCATTGAAATAATTTTCTTTCTCATAAAATGCTTCCTCCTTTATTTGATATAACTACCATATCAAATTCCATTCAAAAAGGATTTTTACTTTCAGACCATCCATATTAGAATTTCCGACTTTTCAATTACAGCTTCTCATTTCTGGTTTTCCCGATATTGTTTTGCAGAAATTCCTTCATATTTCTTAAAGCAGGTAGCAAAATAAGAGTAATTGTCATATCCAACCATTTCACTGATCTGGGTAATATTCAACTGTGTTTCTTTCATCAGCTGTTTGGCCTTTTCCATTTTAGTTCCGACTACATAGGACATCAGAGATTCCCCATTCTGCTTTTTAAAGATCCGGTTCAGATAATCGGCATTTAAGTGAGCATAGTTGCTTAATTCTTCTCTGGTCAACACATGGTCGACATTTTTTTGAATATAATCCTTCAGTTGCTTGCAGACTTCACCGGTGTCTATAACGCATTTACTGTTTTTTTCTAAAAGGCTCAACAGATAATCTAAATACTCAAAAAAAGCTTCCATGGAATTCGTATGCGTAAAATTACGATATAATTTTTTACCTTTTTCATCTACAAGCTCAGAGATCAGAAGGTGTTTTCTCCCAAGCTTGCCGTAAAAGACCTGAAGCAGATCCAGCATCTCATTTTTGGAGAAGCTGGTGATTCCCTGTCTTGTCTTCTCATAGTTATCACGGATTTTCTCCAATAGCTTCCGCGTTTCCCCATACTTGTCCTCCTCCAGCAAAAGCATAAACATCTGTCTGGTTTCGGAAAATTCACTTTTTTCGTAATGACTGTGAAAAGGATAGCATTTGCAGGTACCAAAGCTCTCATAATCTCTATCGTTTTCCATTACATCATTAATATCTCTGATCGCAGCTTCCAGTCTTTTACAATCCGTCAGATATAGATTCAGTCTCCAGCCTTCTTCCCGGAAGAACCACTGAATCAGTTGATTACACTTTTCCTCCAAAGCCTTTTTATCGTTTTTGTTATTCCGGTTAACGAAAAAAACCTGTTGAAATTCATTGAGGATGATCGGACAATCGTCTTCTTTTATTTCTAATATTTCATTGGCTATATTAGAGAGTACAAAGCAGGTGCTTTTTTTATCCCAGTCGCAAAATTCAAGGGGTCTGTATTTTACCGATAGGAAAATTCCCCAATAATCTTCCTTCTGATGTCCTGTCTGCTGAAGCTCCTTATCAGCTTCTGTATATTCTACAGCTGTTCCCATCAAAAGTGCAGAGACATAATGCTCCATTTTTCGTCTGATCTCACTATTACGGATGGCAAGGTTTTTATATGCCTGACAAATAACACTTTCAAATTCCTGAATATCCACAGGCTTTAAAATGTACCCTGTCACACCATATTTCATGGCATTTTTAATATAATTGAAGTCTGCATAGCAGGTGATCATAATACATTCCATATGATATCCGCTTTCATAGAGCCAGCGCACCAGGTCAATTCCATTCCCGTTCGGCATCTCAATATCGCAAAGTAAGATATCAATATTTTCCGTAGCAATAATACTTTTAGCATCGTTAATGTTAAATGCACGAAAAACATTTCTGCCCCGGATATCCGGAACAGAAATGTTTTTTAATGCATTCTCAACATTTTCAATTGCAAGTATCTCATCATCTACAATTAAAATGTTCATTTTCAATTCTCCATAAAGTAGCGGCTCATTATCACCATAAAAGTAGAAGCAGTCCAGGAAAATGCCCGGTCTCTGTTGCCGGCACCCGTAACTGAATCAAAATTTTCAGGAAATCCGCTTTTTTGCACCATACCGGCAAAACGTTTCGCAACTTCCCTTACAAACTCATGCTCTCCTAACTGCCACAGTCCATCCAGCACCATCATTGTAGTTGGCGCCCAGATTGGACCTCTCCAGTAACCGTCGGACTGATATAATTCACTGTCAACCTTCTCTGTGGCTATTCCTCCCGGTGCCAGGAATTCATTTTTCAGAGCATTGACAATATATGCGGCTTTTTCTTCTGGCAACCGTTTTCCTAAAATAATACAGGTATAGGGAAGAAGACTGTTACAGCTAATGATTTCCCCAGTATTGCGGTCTCTGGCTACCGGTTTGTTTCCTTCAAATTGATATTTCAACAGTTTTTCCATCTGGGCATGAGCCATGGCCTTCCAATCGTCTGCCTCCTCCATTCCAAGCATTCCGGCAATTCTGCCCAATGCTTCACATTGAAGGATCAATTCAGCGGACAGATCCGGAGATTCCACAGTAATGGAATGATTAAATACAGTAGAATTATCCCATCCACAGTCATTTCCATGATAATATTCACATAACCCGTTATGATTCGAATCCCGATAATCGTACCACCAGTGAGTCCACTTAGCCAGTCTCTCATATGCTTCCTGCAGTTGTTCTTTTGACAACTCCATATGCTCCATCATTTTCATCAGCGTCCAGCCATGCACTGGCGGCTTGCAGAAATTCCAGGTAATATAAGCATCTGTCACAGCATCCGGTATACGTCCTGTCTCATCCTGATAATCAAACATAATCATAAACTGATCCCAGGCTTCCTTGGGCCGATGGTATGAAAGGGCCTGTGCAATAAAGCAGTGATCCCAGCTAAATGCACCGATCATCCAGTTCTTAGAAGGATAAAGTGCATCTCTTGTGAGTCTCCCACCACGTTTCACCTGACTGCACCAATCTATATAGGAAGCCAGTTTTTTTTCTTCTTCATATTCGTCCGGCACTTCCGGCATTGTATTGCAGAATTCTGCGAATTCTTTTTTTACCTCAGCCAGTTTTTCGTCAAATGAAAAAGTATATTCCCGGAATTTCCATTCCACCTGTGCTTCTTCTACTGTTGCTTCAAATTCACCGTCTACGGCTTCATAAATAATCTTGCATGCCTTTGCCGTCTGTTCCTGCCAGTCCTGTGCAAAACTCTTTTTGCCTTTCCTGCTGCCGAAAATATATTTGCTGGCATTCCGAAACAGATTTGCCTCATAGAATTCTCTTTCCTTGTAAGGAATAGTGATAACATAATCATATAAGCTTTCCGAGCCTGCCAGGCGGTCGAATTCCAGACCCATCCCTTCCCCCTGTCCGCGAATCAGCAATGTATTCTCTTCGGCAAAAATAATCTCTATTTTGGCATCTGCCGCCTTGAGTTCCACGACAATTTCTGTTCCATCTGAGTAATAAGTGTAATCAGCAGCCTTTCCCTGATAAGTAGGAACCAAATGTGCGATCAGAGGATTCATGCGGCAGTCTCCCCTGACACTCCTCAGATAGAGACCTTCATCCTCTGCGATCTTTCTTCCAAAAAGTCTGAATTGGTCTGTGATGTAAGAAATCACCATGTAGGAATTTCGTCTTGTAAAAGGAACATTTGTCAGATCAAGTATCATTTTCTTCTCCTCCAGCCGTTTTTTGTAATTCTGATTATAAAACACTTTACTTTGGCTGATCATATAAAAAAAAGACTTTCTACCTTTCAAAAATCGACTTATTCCATCTTCCAGGACATACAGATCAGGCTTCCGCCCTCCGGATTCTCCAACACTTCAAATAATGCACTATCTCCAAATATCATCTGCATTCTTGATTTCACGTTATACATACCAATATGTTCTTTTCCATATTCATCAATCACTCTCTGATTCTCCGCAATCATAGCACCGATATCTTTATTGATGCCTTTTCCCCGGTCACTGATCTTGATAATATTTCTGCCTTCTGCCTGTTCCACCGATATGAAGATATAAATATTACCATCCTTTGACATTCCGTATTTTACACAATTTTCCACAATTGTCTGAATAGAATAGGGAAGCACCTGCATATCCGGATACTGACCGGTGCCCTCTTCTTGTAAAATAATTTGAAAAGGAACCCTTTTTTGATACAGTCCAATATAGTTTCTCGTAAACTCCATTTCACCTTTTAAAGGAATGGTCTTTTCTTTCAAATGAATCATAAAACGCATATGCTTTACAAGCATCAATACATAGCCGGTCAGCTCGGTCTCTTTTTTCTGCTCCAGGATGGTATACAACATATTCAGTCCATTTAAAATAAAGTGCGGATTCGCTTGTAAATGAAGATAATCCAGCTTTACCTGCTCCAGTCCGTAGATCTGGTCTACCATATTCTTCAAGGTCTGATTCAATTCACTGATTTCCGTATACTCAGATGTGACATCCTCAAGTTCAGACACATCGGCGCCATTCTTGATTTTATCCATATTTTCCGCGATTCGGTCAATAGGAACCGTCACCGTATGATAAATATGATATTTGAACCACATCCCCGGAATCAGTGCTGCGATACACACCGCAGTGATTATAAATAATATCCATCCGAAGCCTGTCATGATATTTTTTGCATCGCAATATGTAGTCATATGAACAGAAGTTCCCTCCAGTTGGTCGCAAAACACATAATAGAGCTTTCCCTGAAACAGATGCCAGCCTTCCTCCACTACGGACTCAGGTTCTGCACTGCTGTCCCCGGCATCATATAAGAAAATACTGTTATCCGTAATGCTTTCAATATCATTCAATAAATAATTGACATCTGCCACTGCTCCGACATAAACATCCCCATCTCTGTAAATATATATCAGGTAGTCATTTCCATGAATATTGCACAGTTTCCAGTTATAGCCCGCAGCTTTTTCTCCGTTGATCGTTGTCTTTATATAATCCTTCAGATAAACAATCTCATTATTGTTCCCATTAACTCCCACTCTGCTCACCCAGGAATTTCTCTGTGTATCATATAGGAAAAAATAATAGACACTATTATTAAGCACCGTTTCTCTTGTCATATATTCATTGATCTTAACTAACGCAAGCGTACGCTGATTATCATTTTCAGAAGTAATGACAGGATAATCTGTATTATTTGCCACCAGATTATAAATAAAGTCTTCGGAAATATTTAACTGTTTCTCTATCATCTGGACACTGATCGTCTCATACTGTTTCTGCTCAGCAATGGATTTTTCCTCATTTTCATGAATGATCATCACTGCCGCACCCAGAATACCAACACTTGCCAGTAACAAAATAACATTATATATTCTCTTGATGTTGTCCTTTAATTTTTTCTTGTTCATAAACCATTTCCCCGCCAGTCACGACTTACCGACTCTGATCATATTGTCCTTCCACAATTATAAATAGTTTATCCGTGGTCCGCAATAGTTTACCTATGCAAAAAGACTCCATTCACTGCTGAATGAAGTCTTTCCATACCTGATAAATATATTTATTTTCTAAAGATCCCCGAACCAGATATTCAGATCCACTTCCTCATTGATGCCATCCACTGCACCTTTTTCGGTATACTGCCAAACCTTATAGGCATACGGATAATACAGATCATCATTATAGTAAGCGAACCACTTATCATACTGCTCCAGCTGTCCCAGATCCAGCATCAGAGTGCTCATCTCCATGTTGTGATAGATCATGGGCTTGTAGCCGGCATCCTGAACAGTCTGACAGAACAGTGCGGTCAGACGGGTTCTCTCTTCCACACTCAGGGCGTTGGCGCGTCCCTTGCCGCCGCTGACTTTCTCCACATCGTAGACGATAGGAAGCTCAATATTGTAAGGCTTTACCTTCTCTAATACCAGATTCGCCTCTTCCAACAGTTCTGCATCCGTGATCGCCTGGGAATAGAAGTAGACACCTACTTTGATGCCTGCCTGCAGGGCACCCTTGATATTCTGTTCGAAATATTCATCTTCTACCAGCTTACCCTCGGTACCGTATCCTCTGAGTCCCACACGGATAAAAGCGAATTCTACGCCATCCGCAGCGACTTTCGCCCAGTCGATATTGCCCTGATGCTTGGAGACGTCGATTCCCTTGTGGGATACCACCTGACCATCCTGCATATACTGCACTTCTCCGTCCTCCAAAATGTTCAGGTTCTCCAATGCATAGTCATTTTTCTGCAAGTCGTCACGAATGGGAACGAAATTAAAAGTTCCGTTGCTCACTACCACCAGTTCATCCGGATAATAGGGACGTAAGGTCTCCACCATGGTCGTGCCGGAGGTCAGTCCGTCACGGATTCCGGAGAGGATCTTGTTCTCTTCCTCATCCTCCGCCTGCTGCTTCGCTTCCGCTATCAGCGCGTCCACTTCCTCCTGCGTATAAGTCTTTACCGCCTCTGCTGCACTCTCTGTCTGGCTGCCTGCCTCCGCTGCAGCCGCCAGATCATTGGCGTTATCCTGGAACTTGCTGTCGATCCAGGAATACAGGATTCCTGCCACATATGTTACCAGCACCAGTACTAACAGGCATCCAGTCATGACCAGAATGGATGCTATGGTGTTGTTTTTCTTCCGCTTATTTGCTCTGCTCAGACGATCTTCGCTGATACGTCCGTTTTCGTTTTGTTTTTTCATAAGTACTCCCGCTCTCCTTTTATCTATCCTTTCTTTCTACTGTCATGTTTCTAATATACTGACAACTTACCAAATACATTACCTCTGCACAGTCATTCGTAAACAGTGTTCGCCAAAAGGAAGCTACGACGATGCAATCTGCAATTGACACTTAGTTATAATATAATAGAAATCCTTGCGGAAAGGAAGAGGAAAATTTATGTTTATGATTTCTTAATGTTTTCTCATATCCGCAATAATACCTTTCCATATCTGCACTTTCTTCTACCCGGCCATCTCCCGCATTTCCCGCAATATCTTTTTCTCCAGGCGGCTGACCTGCACCTGGCTGATCCCCAGGATCCCGGCGATCTCCGTCTGGGTCTTATTCTGAAAATAACGCATGCGGATCAGCTCGCGGTCTCTCTCCGAAAGTTCTCCCAATAGTTGTGTTAACAGCATCCGGTCCAGCAGCCTGTCCTTCTCCACATCATTTTCCACAGCGCTGCTGCTCCCCATGCTGGCGCCCACGCAGCCGTGGGCCGCCGCCACTACCCGGTCCGCCAGGCACAGTTCGCTACCGTCCTCCTGCCCCACACTGCTATAGAGAGATTCCACCTCCGCTCCCGCTTCCATAGCCAGGATGATCTCTTCCTGACTCAGCTCTGCTTCTTTTGACAATTCCTGCAGTGTCGGTTCTCTGTGCAGGCAGCTCTGTAACCGCTGTCTTGCCAGCCTGACCTTCAGACCGTCCTCCTTGATGGTTCTGGACACTTTCAGTAACCCGTCATCCCGCAGAAACCGTTTGATCTCTCCGGTGATCATCGGAACGGCATACGTGGAAAACCGCACTTCCAGCTTCAGGTCAAATTTATCAATGGCTTTCATCAGACCGATGACACCGATCTGGAACAGATCCTCCGGGTCATAACCTCTCCCCAGGAATCGTTTCACGATATGGTGTACCAGTCCGAGATTTTTTTCGATCAGTACTTCTCTTGCTTCTTTATCTCCGCTCTGTGATCTTCCGATGAGTACTGATACTTCTTCCATTCCTCAGTCCTCTTTTCCGATCCAGTCTCCGCAACGCATTTTTTTCCACATATGTACCCGCGTTCCCTCACCGGGCGTACTCTCTACCTCCAGGTCGTCCATAAAAGCTTCCATAAAAGCAAACCCCATGCCGGAGCGGTCCAATTCCGGTTTCGTGGTAAATAAAGGTTCCATGGCTTTCTTAATATCCTCGATTCCCTTTCCCTGATCTGTGATCTCGATGGATAACATATCTCCATCCAGGACACAGTGCATCCGCACTTTTCCCGGATGGACGATGCTGTACGCCGGAATGCTTTCCCCATGCCTGCTGTACCCTGCGAGATTTTCATAACCGTGGATAATTGCATTGGTCACCGCCTCAGATACTGCTGTCTTGATATCCGCCAGTTCCTCCAGCGTCGGATTCAGATGGGTGATGAATGCCGCCACTGCCACTCTGGCAAAGCTTTCATTACAGGAAACCGCATCAAATACGATCTCCATTTCATTCCGGTTCCCCTGTTTATTATACTGTACATCCTCTCTTTCCTCTGTCAGTTGCACTTCTTCCCTCTCTGCCACCATGTTCTCCTCATTTCTGCGCCTATCATCGCACTGTTTTTCATATTTTTTTGCATGATTTCTTTCATATTCTGTGATTTTCGACAATGTCTTTGCTCCGCCTCTCTTATCCCGGCAGGATCTCGACGATTTTATGAAGTCCCGACATCCGGAAAATACGCTGGATCTGCCGATCCGTATGGATCGCATAGACATGGCCTCCAAAGCAGGAAATCTTGCGATATCGTCCCATAATAATTCCGATCCCCGAAGAATCCATAAATCGGGTATCTTCAAAATCAAACACTACATTTTCCACATTTTCCCTGACCAGAAGCCTATCCGCCCCTTCGCAGATATAGGAGGCTCTGTGGTGATCCACTTCCTCCGGCATACGCACCATCAGGCAATTATCAATGATCTGAAAGTCTTGAAAATCTTCCATATTTCCTCTCATTCTGCTGTTGCACAGCGTTTCTTCATTTTGCTATAAAAAAAGAGAACCTGCCTCTTGTAGCAAGTTCTCTTTCGTGTATTGTGTAATTGTCTGATGGTATATTGCAAATTCCCTACTGTGCGGTATTTTCTGCCAGCTGGGAGCGATATCTCTGCGCACTTCTGGCCGTCTCTGTCTCCGGGAACAGCTCTATGATCTTATCATAGGTAGTGATCGCATTCTGTGCGTCATCGCTCTTGCGGTAGGAATTCCCCAGGCTCAGCCAGGCATCCTTGTTCGTCTCATCATAGATCACCGCCTTGGACAGATTCTCGATAGCCGCTTTATAATCCTCACTGCGGTATGCATTATAACCTGTCTCATAGTACTGCGCCGACAGCTGCGGGCCGATCAGTCCAAGCAATGTCTTGTACAGCTTCTGGAACGCTTCGGAGGTGTCATCTACATTCACAGAAGCGGAAATCGTCTCCAGGTTCGCCGCGGTCTGCGTAATATCCTGTGTCTCCAGATAAGTGGTGGCTGCTGCCAGCAGGCTGTCGATAGTCTGTAAGGTTCCATCGGCTCCCACATATCCCTGAAGCTCCTGATTCAGGGTATCATTCTCCGTCTGCAGTGCTTCCATCTGTGTCTCCAGTTCCTGGATCCGGGAAGTCTTGGTATCTAACTGGTTGCCGATATCGGTAATGGTCTTCTGTGCCTCATTATTCGCATTGGACACTGCCGCCGGAACCACCAGGAAATACATTACCGCCAGACCGATGACCAGTCCGATGGCAATATTGATCAGGGAAGAAATTCCCGCGCTCTTCTGTTCCTTTACATTCAACGGTTGTATGATGATCTCGTTATCACTCTGGTAGCGCACCGCATCATCCTTTTTACGCCGGCCGGTCTGTTTGCTGTTCTCATCCGGGGTCAGCTGCGTCTCCACTTCCTTCAGATAACGGAGCGTCAAAGTGTTATTGCGGTCAATATCCATGCACTTATGCAGTTCTCTCTCTGCACGATCCCACTGTTCGCTGTCCATATAGAGCAGTGCCAGAAGCTGATGTGCCCGGATGAACTTCGGATTCAGGGATAACACCTTTTTCAGCTGGATGATGGCCAGGTCTTTGCTGTCCTGATTGCAATAGACCAGTGCCTGATTATATTTTTTGATCGTCTGGTTAATGGCATCCAGGCGGGTCGCATTGGACTGTAGCATATTGATATAATCGTCCGCAATATTTTTCTCGGGCCGCATATTTTTGCTGATGACCCATTCGCTCAGTGCCGCCACGACCTCTCCGGTCTCAAAATATACCAGTCCTAACAGATTTCTGGCTTCGATATTATTTTTGTTGAATTTCAGGCTCTGCCGTAAGCTGTTGATCGCACCCGTAAGATCCCGTACTCCCGCTTTCTCCAATCCGTCGTTGTAAAAACGGTTGGACATGCACATGATCTTTTTATAGAGGGATACATCTGCTCCACAGGATGTACAGAAATCATGCTCCGACAGATGGCAGCCGCAGTTATAACAAAACATGCTTTCCCTCCTTATTTCTCTTCTTTTTCTTCTGCTTCTTTCATCATCTTCACCAAAAGATCCGCCGCATCAGTCAGATCCTGATTGTAGATAGCTTCCTCAGCATCTTCCACTTCCAGGCTGGGATGAAATTTCTTCAGTTCTTCTTCAAAATTGATCATGGTCCAAAGACTCCTTTATTTCCCCGACAAGATACAGGCTTCCGGCAATGTACAACCGTTCGCCGGGCGCTTTGCCCGCCAGCTGTTCCCGAAACGCCGCATCCGCTTCCGTATACATAGTAAACCGGTCTTCCGGATAAGCTGCCAGTAAACCTTTCAGTTCTTCCAGCGAAAGTGACCTCGCCGTCCGCATATGCGTAAAAGCGATCCGGTCGAATAATCCCGACGTGATCACCCTCTGTATCATATGCCTGCAGTCCTTATCCGCCGCCACACCAAATAACAGTCTCCTGCCCTCCGTGCAGCCGTCCTGTTCCACGGTATCCAGAAAAGCCCGGATGCCGTCATCATTATGCGCACCATCCACATACACCTCCGGAAGTACTTCTTCCATGCGCCCCTGCCAGAAGCAGCCAAGGATTCCCTGACGGATCTCTTCCACAGTGGGGCACCCGGCTCCTGCATAGAGTCTGCCGCCGTTCTCCTCCGTATCCGTACTGCGAAACAGCACTTCCACGGCCCGAACCGCCAACGCTGCATTCTCCATCTGGTAACGTGCAATGGTATGCAAAGTAAGACTAATATAATTATAATACTCAGAGCGCAGGGAAAAATCAATGTATTTCTTCCGAAATCCGAGGAAAGTATAGTCCTTTTTCGACACCGGTATCTGTGGGGCACCAAGTTCTGACGCTTTGCGGCAAATTACCGCACTGGCATCCGCATCCCCATCCAGGTACACCACCGGAACACCCGGGCGCAGAATCCCTGCCTTTTCCGCAGCGATCTTAGCCGTGGTGTCTCCCAGGTACTGTACATGATCCAGACTGATCCGCGTGATGACGGTCAGGAGCTTATTGTCCACGTAATTCGTGGCATCCAGTCTCCCGCCCAGACCGGTCTCAATGATGCAATAATCCGGTTTTTCTTCTGCAAAACAGAGTAATGCCATGCAGAAAAGGTATTCATAAAAGTTGAGTACAAATTCCGGGGCAGCTTCTTCTCCCGGCAACAAGACTCCCGGGTTAACGGAATTTGCCTCCTGCAGCGCATCCCCTACTGCACAGTAAACCTGTAAAAAAGCTTCTTCGGATATCATTTTACCATTGACGGCAAACCGCTCCCGCATATCCACCAGGTGAGGTGAAGTAAATACGGCCGTGCGATAACCTGCTTCCTGCAGGATCGAACTCATGTAGGCACAGACAGAGCCTTTTCCATTGGTACCCGCCACATGAATGATCCGAAGATCCTTCTCCGGATTTCCGAGTTTTTTTAAAAACCATTTAAGGTCCCTGCTGTCCGCAGGATTTTTTTTAACAGTAAAGCGGGGCATATCCTTCAGATATGCCACCGCTTCTTCAAACGTTATCATGTCATTACCGAATTTCATCGTATTCCTTATGCTTTACGTTCTTTTTACTCTGTACGTTTCGTTACAGTTCATGCCAGCTGTTCTAAACGCTTGGTCACCTGTTCCATCATCTGCTCGTATTTTGCCAGCTTTTCCTTCTCCTCTGCGATCTTCGCTTCGGGAGCCTTGGACAGGAATCTCTCATTGGACAGCATTCCCTTAGAACGTGACAGCTCACCTTCCAGTCTCTTCTGCTCCTTCTTCAGTCGCTCGATCTCCTGTGCGATGTCCACCAGCTCCGCAAACGGAATGTACAGGGTTGCGCCGGGGATCACTACGGATACCGCATCGTCTGCGATGCCGGTCTTGTCAGCCTGGATCATGATCTCATTCGCATAAGCAAGGCTTGCGAAGAACAGCTTACCCTCCTCAAAAATCTTACGGATCTCGTCATTTTCGCTGACTACGTATACACTTGCCTTACGGCTGGGTGCCACGTTCATCTCGGTACGGATGTTACGGATACCGCGAACGGCTTCCTTAATCGTTTCGATGGCTTTCTCCTCTGCGGGGAATGCACGATCCTCGCTGTACTCCGGCCACTTACTGATCATGATGGACTCTTCTTCGTTCTGAATGGTGCAGAAGATTTCCTCGGTGATGAACGGCATGTAAGGATGTAACAGCTTCAGGGCATCGATCAGGACGGTCTTTAAAGTCCACAGTGCCGCATTCTGGCTGACTGCATCGTCGGTGCTGTACAGACGGGGTTTTACCATCTCGATGTACCAGTCACAGAACTCATCCCAGATAAAGTCATATACCTTCTGCACAGCAATACCCAGCTCAAAGTGATCCATGTTGTCGGTCACATCTTTTACCAGAGTATTTAATTTGGACAGGATCCACTTATCTACGGGCTGTAAATCTGCTGCCGCAGGAGTGGTGATATCTTTTCCGGTCTTCTCCAACGCCTGCTCCATGTTCATCATGATGAAGCGGGAAGCATTCCATACCTTGTTGGCGAAGTTACGGCTGTTCTCTACTCTCTCATAGTAGAAACGCATATCGTTGCCCGGTGCATTGCCGGTGATCAGGGTCAGACGCAGTGCATCGGCACCGTACTGGCTGATGATCTCCAAGGGATCGATTCCGTTGCCCAGAGACTTGGACATCTTCCGTCCCTGGCTGTCACGTACCAGTCCGTGGAACAGTACGGTCTTAAAGGGCTTCTCTCCCATCTGCTCGTATCCGGAGAAGATCATACGGATGACCCAGAAGAAGATGATATCATAACCGGTTACCAGGACATCGGTAGGATAAAAATACTTCAGATCCTCGGTCTGCTCCGGCCAGCCCAGGGTCTCAAAAGGCCACAGTGCGGAGGAGAACCAGGTATCCAGGGTATCGGGATCCTGTGTAAAGTGGGTGCATCCACACTTGGGGCATACCTTCGGCATTTCCTTGGCTACGACTACTTCACCGCAGTCATCGCAGTAATATGCGGGAATCCTGTGTCCCCACCACAGCTGACGGCTGATACACCAGTCGCGGATGTTGTCCGTCCAGTTGAAGTAGTTCTTCTCCATACGCTCCGGGATCAGCTTGATCTCACCATTTTTTACAGCTTCTCTTGCGGGTTTGATCAGCTCATCCATCTTAACGAACCACTGGTCCTTTACCATAGGCTCGATGGTGGTCTTGCAACGGTCATGGGTACCTACGTTGTGTACATGATCCTCGATCTTCACTAACAGGCCCATCTGATCCAGTTCTTCCACGATGGCTTTTCTTGCTTCGTAACGGTCCATGCCCTCGAACTTGCCGCCGTTTTTATTGATGGTGGCATCATCATTCAGGATGTTGATCACGGGCAGATTATGACGCTTACCAACCTCAAAGTCGTTGGGGTCATGCGCCGGAGTGATCTTCACGACACCGGTACCGAACTCTCTGTCTACATAAGCATCCTCAACGATAGGGATCACACGGTTTACGATAGGAAGCAGTACCTTTCTGCCATGCAGATGGGTGTAACGCTCATCATCGGGATGGATGGCTACTGCGGTATCACCTAACATGGTCTCGGGACGGGTAGTGGCAAAGGTCAGGAACTCTGTGGTGCTGGGAGTTCCATCCTCATTCATCAGCGGATACTTGATGTGCCAGAAATGTCCTGCCTGCTCCTGATATTCTACCTCTGCATCGGAGATGGAGGTATTACATACGGGACACCAGTTAACGATACGGGCACCCTTGTAGATATAGCCTTTTTCGTGCATCTTCACGAATACTTCGGTGACTGCCTTGTTACAGCCCTCATCCATGGTGAAACGCTCTCTGTCCCAGTCGCAGGAAGAACCCAGCTTTTTAAGCTGACTGATAATACGTCCTCCGTATTCCTTCTTCCACTCCCAGGCTCTCTCTAAGAACTTTTCACGACCCAGATCGTGCTTGTCGATGCCTTCTTCCTTCAGCTTCTGGATGATCTTGACCTCGGTAGCGATACTTGCATGATCGGTGCCGGGCTGCCACAGTGCATTGTAGCCCTGCATTCTCTTATAACGGATCAGGATATCCTGCATGGTGTTGTCCAGTGCATGCCCCATGTGGAGCTGTCCTGTGATATTTGGGGGCGGGATCACGATAGTGAAGGGAGTCTTACTGTGATCTACCTCCGCATGAAAATACTTTTTGTCAAGCCACTTCTGATACAGTCTGTCTTCTATGCCGCTGGGGTCATAGGTTTTGGCTAATTCTTTGCTCATTGCTTCCTCCTTAAATTCTCCTGAAACTAAAGAAGCCCTCTGCCGACTCTCGTCAGCAAAGGGCGTCAGTAACGCGGTACCACCTTTGTTCACAGCTTGCGCTGCCTCGCGACTTCTTACAAAGTCCTATCCGGTAACGGGGATAACTCGTGAGAACTTACACCCGGAATATTCGGTCTCGGCTCTCCGGCTTGGAAGCTACCTTCCACATTCCTGTCTTGAAGCAGCCTTCCAGCGCATACATGCAGCCGCTCTCTCTGGTAAGGGGATATGTGTACTCCTCTTCGTCATTGCCTTTTGGATTTGGTTAATTACTAATAAAAAATATAGTACAGAGATTCCGACTTTGTCAAGGAAATCTTGTTTTCCTGCAGAATGTATGGTTTTTATGTGTAAACTGGCATGGTAAAAAAATCATATTCTGGCTCTTTTAAGCAAGCCACTTTTTCTATACACTGAATCCTAACATATCCCACCGAACAAATGGGAATTATGAAAAAGAAATTAAAAGAGGAGATCATCATTATGGAAAAGAAAAAATCATACGGCGTATTGATCGTGGGAGCCATTCTCCTGATCCTGGGAATCATCCTTGCAGTCGTTACCCACAACAGCAGTTATCAAGAGTCCGTTGCTTATGGCAGCCAGTTAAGTGATGTCAAGGCACAGCTGGAAGAAGTAGAAGCTTCCATTGAGGCAGTCACCGGCGGCACAGCAGACGGAGATCTGGATGCCCTGAATACACAGAAGGATGAGTTATCCGCTCAGAAGTCCACTCTGTCCGATGAGAAGCTTTCCGCAGAACGTCCTTATTCTTACAGCCTGGTGCTTGTATTCTTCGCTATTTTGCTGACGATCAAGGGATTGTATAATGCGATTGCAGGCGTTCCTTCCGCAGAGAAAAAAGTGGATGTAACCAAACTGGCTCAGGCAGGATTATTGGCGGCTCTTTGCTACATTGGCTTTGCTTTTTTGAAATTTGACATTCCCGTTCCCGGCAGTCTGGAAAAAACCGCAGTGCACTTCGGCAATGTTTTCTGTGTACTGGCTGCTCTGCTTCTGGGTGGTTACTGGGGTGGACTTGCCGGTGCCGTGGGTATGACCATCGCTGACCTGACTACTGCTTATGTAACCAGTGCTCCCAAGACTTTCCTATTAAAACTGTGCATCGGTCTGATCGTAGGTCTGGTAGCTCACAAGATTTTCCACCTGAGTGCTGAGCATCCGAAAAAATATGTGGCTCGTGTCACTATTTTAGCTTCTGTCTGCGGTATGGCATTCAATATTGTAGCCGATCCTTTGGTAGGGTACTTCTATAAGACATATTTGTTAGGGGTGCCTCAGGATATTTCCAAGGCATTGGCAAAGATTGCAACCGGTGTTACTGCCTTTAATGCTGTCTGGGCAGTTGTTCTGGCAACCGTCCTTTATCTGGCACTTCGCCCGGCATTGAAGAAAGCAGGATTATTCCATGAAATGTAATGCTAACAACTGTAATACTACTGCACAAAAAGGCGGGGATTTCGTTCCCCGCCTTGCTATGATCAATGATATTGCCGGTTTCGGGCGCTGCTCCACCACCGTGTCTCTGCCCGTGATCAGCATAATGAAGGTACAGGTATGCCCTGTGCCTACTTCTGTTTTATCGAACCATTTAGGATTTCCTCTCTGCCATTTTGATGACTATACCTCTCATATGCGAGATTATATAAAAGTATGGAGCGAACTGGGACTTACTTTCGATGGGTTATACTGTGGATTCTTAGGAAATGAAGAGCAGATCGACATTGTACGGGAGTTCGTGGAAATGTTCCGGCCGCCCCTGTTTTTGCTGGATCCGGTCATGGGAGACCACGGCAGATCCTACTCCTCCATCACAAAGACGCATGTTCAGAAGATGAAGGAACTGCTGCCTCTGGCGGATATTATCACGCCGAATATCACGGAAGCCTGCCTGCTGACCGGCACTCCCTGGAAGGATGGGGAATGGACGATGCAGGAGCTGTCCGGATTGTGTGAGAAGCTGGCTTCTCTGTGTCTGAAAGATTCTGTCAGTGCATCCATCGTCATCACCGGCATCCGCCAGGGGGATTCTCTGGTCAATTTCCTGTGGGACGACGGCGTCTATACCACTGTAGCCAGCCCCATTGCCGGAGCCTCCCGCCCCGGCACCGGAGACATCTTCGCCTCGATTCTCGCTGCCGATGCCGTCCGCGGAGAGACTCTGCTCACCTCCGTGCAGAAGGCTGCGAACTTCGTAGGGCTGTGCATTGCCGGAAGCGAAAAGGCGGGAACGCCCGTGCAGGAGGGCGTAGTGTTTGAGAAGTATCTGGCGGCGCTGTTGTAAAAAAGGCGACGGCTTTTTCTTTTACCGTCGCCCGACAGAGCGGATTATTTAGTCATTCCAATTGGGTTCACCAACATTATAACTCTGATCTGCAACAGGTTCGTTAGGGTTATCGTAGCAGCTTTCAATAGTCAGGTGAAACTCCGGTAAGCTATCACAAGTGTTCGACTTATTTTCCAGTTTACTTGATGCATCGTTTCCGGTTACATTCTCTGTTGTTCCGCGCCCCGTGTCAGTTCTATAACCGAGAAGTGTTCCCATGTTATCCCGATAGTAGGTATAAATGTTCTGAACTCGTTCCCAAACCTGCTCGTCAAAATAAACGTCGCTCCTTTGGCTAACCATGCTTTCCACATACTGACGAAGATCGGAATAGAACAAATCGCTGACATCATAGCAGACATACTGTTCGTCCTCATAGATCTTGTACTGCTCCATCTGTTCAAAGGTCAAAAGTTGACCGCGGATAAAGGCATAGTCCTGCGTGGTATGAATTTCATTTTTTTCGTATATGAAAACATAAATCAAGGGAATATCCACACCGCCGTCGATTTCACCTTTGTGCTGCGGGATGTAGGCGCTTAAAACCATCGCACATTCTTCCGCGGAGGCACCAATGATTTTGTCATACCCGTCCGTTGATCGGCGATGCAGACCAGTTAGCTGCAATTGCATATCCGCAGGCACAGCAGGGTCAAAAAGGACACTTTCGGCGCTGTCAATCAAAGTTAACTCATTTGGTGACACGGAGGGCACGATGTTTATATCCATTTGTTCCAACACCCTCTGGCAATGTTCCAGATATTCGCCAGCAAGCCGATTTCTTTCATTAATATCCAAAGTGTATCTTTCAAAGTATGGTCTGAATTCTTCCATAATTTCTGATATCAGTTCCGGATCAGCGTCAACCGGAGTAATCGGCGCCACGTCAACTTTTTCGGTTGGGACAGATTCTGCAAATTCAACCGTACACATCCAATCCTGTCCAAATAAGAAGTTGTTATTTGTCAACACCAAGTAGTACCAATCATCATCCGAAATCGGTGTCTCCAACAGTGATATATCATAGGCATCTGAAAGATCAATTACCATCGTACCGCTTGAGTTAGCAGGTATCTCGGTGTTGCTGAAAGACACCTTTCCCGAAAGCGGTTTAACTTCCTCGCTGGTAGACCAGCGCATTAGTTTAAGTTTCGATTGAAAATTAAGCTCTTTGTCAGACCTATTTTCTACTTGAACAGAAATTACACCATTTCCCTCATATGTGGCAGACAGAGAAAGTTCATCTCCGGATAGGGAGGAAAACAAACTGTTTGCAAAAACAGTCATAGAAAAGAAACAAAAAACTGCTGCAACTACTCCCCATTTCACCCATACCGGCTTTTTCTTCACCCGTATGTTGGGAGCTGCTTCCTGAATATACTTTGTGCTGATGTTACCAACTGCCTCGGAAATATCTTCACGTTTCATACTGTAAATCCCTCCCCCTTCAAATAATCCCGCAGTTTGTCCCTAATACGGGAAAGTCGCACTGACACGGTATTACTCTTCAGACCAAACTGTTTTGCAAGTTCCGAAATAGAATAGGCATACCAATATCGACGAACAAAGAGTATTCGACTCTCTGCATCCAATGTATCCAGAAAATAGTCAATCTGCCGGGTAAGCTCCTTTGCGGAAATCTCCGCCTCTACACTTTCAGAGGAGGATACACATTCCTCCAGTTCGTCTAAAGCCGCATCGTAAAAGCTGTTGCGCTTGACAGATGTATTCGCGTGATACTTTTTTATGGAGAGGTTACGGACAATTCGACAGATATAGGTAAGCAACGGGTTTGGATTTTGAGGCGGTATTGTATTCCATGCTCCTAAATAAGCGTCGTTAACACACTCCTCTGCATCTAGGATATTGTTCAAAATATTTTTTGCGACCTTGTTACAGACATTTCCGTACTTCACCGACAACTCTATGATTGCCTGTTCAGAGCGCATATAGAACAAATCAATAATTTCACTATCGTTCAAATCATCACTTCCTTTCTGCCTCACCTATATACTACGAATTAAGAGAAAGATATTACAAGAAAAACAAATATTTTCAAATTTAACAGACAGTGTCTGGGATATTGAGTATCTCTTCCTGATGATTGAAAAAAGCCAGATTTCTACTTTTCTCTATGAAAGCTAAAAAGCAAAGATTCCATTGACTTTTCTTTTCCGGGACAAGGATTTTTTATTTCTCCCATAAAATAACTATAATTTGCAAATTATAATTGCCGTCTCCATAATTACCGCCTGAAAGTCTGTTATTATACTCCAAGCGGTATTATTTTTATCAAATCATAGATAGAACTTTCAAAAATACCGCCTGAGGGAATCACAACTCCACTCAGGCGGTAATACCAAGAAATATTTTATTTAAACTCCACCACAACGCTGCCCATAGCACATTCCAGCTCCATATTTTTAGAAGCGTTGTTGTTGATCTGTTTCTCCTGTGCCAGGCCGTTGTAACTGTCATCACCGACTTTCAGTTCACCCATACCGCAGCTTAAGTCGTAGTTGAAGTCTGTCTGCGCTCCTGCCAGTGTCAGTTTCAGTTCTCCCATGGAGCACTCTCCGTCCAATCGTTCGGTCACATCTCCGTTCAGACGAACGGATCCCATTCCTACGGAAACCTCTGCCACGCGACTGCTCAGTTCTTCTACTGTCATCTGACCGGCACCACAGTCTAACTCTGCCTGGTCAGCCTCCAGTTTCTCAAACGTCATCTTGCCGGCGCCCACATTGGCTTCCAGCGCCCCCGTCTGCAATTCCTCTACACTGAGTCTTCCGGCTCCCAGATCCAAAGAGATATTTTCAAAATAATATCCCTCCGGCACATACAGACAGATGGAACCGCCCAGATTACCTTCACTGTTGCTGCTTACTTTTGAGGTTCCGCGGATCTCCATCGTACCGCCTTCCACATATCCCTGGAACTTTCGCATTCCGTCGGCTTCTACCCGGAAACAGTTATCCTCTGACACCTGAATCTTCATGACACAGCCGCCGGCCTGCACCTGTAAATCCGTGATGCCCTGGCTGTCATCCCCCAGAACATACAGCTCTATCTTTCCCGACCTAACTTCATAATCTGAATCATAATCCACATTGTCCTCCAGATCATAGTGCACATCGCCTATATTTTCCCTTATCTGCTCCGTCACACCGTTGCTCCAGTCATCCACCTCTTCTCCAGAGATTCTTCCCAGGGTAACCGCTGACAGGATCTCCCCCGGCGAAACATGCGTGGAGCCATTCCCCAGACTTCCGCTCACTCCCAGGATCAGTCCCAATAATATCAATAGCAACGCTGTGATGGCACAGCCCTTCATAAATTTTTTCATGCTTCTGCTTTACCTCTTTTCTGGAATAATCCTCCGATCCAACAACAGATCGCCGGTGTGGCGATTCCCGCCATGGCCACGGTCAGCATCAGGAACAGAAGTCCGACACCTCCGCAGATCAGTCCGGCACCGATCAGGCACATTCCCACAAAGGGATGTGTAAACATACTGATGATCCCTACTGCCACCAGTGCGATCAGAACCAGTATCAGTGCTGCTGCCGTTGCCCCGAAACCGATGATCAGTCCGAACCATGCGGCGATCAGCCCTGCTGCCACGCCGATACCGGCGGAAGCTGCTCCCAGGATCACCGGGGATGCCAAAATACATAAAATGACGATCAGCACGATCATACCGGTGGACATTCCTTCTTTTTCCTGTGGAGATACCACCTGTGCCTGTGCAACTTGCGGCGTATCACTCTGACGGTTGTTACCATTTTCTGTCTGAGAATCTGCCGGATAAGTGATCACTGCCCGGCTGTCGGCTCCTGTTCTCTGGTAGCTGTTCTCTCCGTACCCGTTCCACAGAATATCTTTTTTAATATTCTCCGCCACCTTCGCAGGATTCCCCAGTGCCTCAATGACATTCTGTTCATTCTCCGGTCCCGCATCGTTAAAATATTCATTATAATATTGTAGCGCTTCTTCCCGCTCTGTGTCGGGAATATTTTGCAGCAGGCTCTCCAGCTGCCTCATATACTCCGTTCTACTCATCTATTTTTTCTCCCATCTGTACATCGTTACGCCTCTGACCTCTTCACCGGTCTTCCCTCAAACAGTCCTGTGATCTTCCCGCTGTAGCTTCGCCACTCGCTTTCATATAAATGAAGCTGTGCCCAGCCCCTGCTGGTGACCTTGTAATAGCGTCTCGTCCTGCCGCTGCATTCCCGGTCATAGACCTCCAGACATTCGTCCTTCTGTAGTCTCCGAAGCACGGGATACAGGGTGGATTCCGACAGCTCGATCACCTGCCGGACCTCCTGGGTGATCTTGTACCCATAGGTTCCTTCCGGTTCCCGGGCGACCACCGCCAGCACGATAGCATCCAGCAGAGCTGCTCCTGTATTAAAAAGCATCCTATCGCTCCTCTCTGAAATTTGCGGCTATCCGGCTTTCCTTACAATATTATATGCCGTATAGTATTGCTCTGTGGCTATACTATACGGCATATAATATCATGCGTCAATATAGAGAAACCGTAAGAAATTCTAAAGACTTTCCAAAGATTCCGTCGTCTCCTCCAGAAACTCCTGACGAATACTGTTTTTATGGATCACAATGGCAGAGATCAGAAGTGCTCCCCAAAATACCTGCCGTGGTATTCTCTGTATCATCAGCAGAACCGCTGCTCCCAGGGCAAAAAAGATATAAGTGATACGAGTTCTTCTGGTGTGCGGTCTGATCAGAAGGGCAGACCCCGCCAAATACAATATGATCAGCAACAGTAACAGTTCCGGCTGTACCGGTGCCAGTCCGATCAATACGCCGAAGGATACCGCAATGGCTTTGCCTCCATTCCCATGATAAAACAGGGAATAGGCGTGCCCCAGTACCGGTGCCGCCATGATAAGCGGGAACCAGCTGTCTGTCACAAGCCCCATGCCAACTGCCACGTATACCGGCAGTGCTCCTTTTAACAGATCTCCAAGCAGGCACAGGATCCCGACAGGCACTCCTGCGTATTTCATGGCATTGGCAGTCCCCGGATTATGATCGTTGCTGACCTCAGTGACGTCAATTCCTTTGATCCACTTCGGTAATGCCCTGCCGAACAATATACTTCCGCATAACAATCCGAAGACTGTCATTCCCAGTTCCCGTATGCTCATCTGTCTCTCCTATCTGTCGTTTTCCTCTGTGCCTAAGCTTTCTTCTGTGCTGCTTCCGCCGCTTCCTTTTGTCCGCAGATAAATTCACAGACTGCGTCTGCAGCATAAGGCTTTCCGTATTTTTCCTGACACTTCCGCATTTCGGCCTGTGCCTCCGGATCCCTCAGAAGCTTTAGTCCCTTTTGTATCACGGCATCTTCCGTATCTCCTGATACAGACATCCCATGTTGTGTGAAAAAAGCAACATTACGATCCTCACATCCGGGGATCGGCTTAGTGTGTACCAATGCAACCTTCGCTGCCACCGCTTCCGTAGAAGTCAGTCCTCCCGGTTTGGTGAACAGAATATCCGCCGCTGCCATATAGAGATGCGCTTCCGTGGTAAAATCCAGCACATGCACCCGCTCTGTATCGGCATATCTATCACGGAGTGTCTTCTTCAGTTCTTCATTGGTTCCCCCCAGGATATACAGATGGGTATCTTCACCGGTCTGCTCCACCAGCTTTGCCGTCATGTTTTCCACACGGCCGTACCCCATACTGCCCGTCATCATAAGGATACAGGATTTATCTACCGGAATCCCCAGCTGCACTCGCGCTTCTCTTTTTCCCGGAAGCTGCAGGAACCTCTCCGATACCGGAATTCCCGTGGGAACCAGTTTCTCCGCAGGGATGCCGCGTTTGATAAACTCCGTTGCCAGTTCCTCATGCGGGATAAAATAGTAATCCACCTTTGTCTCCTCGGTAAAAGGAATACAGGTATAATCCGTGGCAATAAAATAAGTCTGTACCTCCAGCTTATGCTGTCGTTGCAGCCAGGTCATTGCCTCAGCCGGGAACAGATGTGGCATTACCACTGTATCATATCCGTTTTCTGTGATATAGCTGCACAGCTTATCCGCATACAAAGCGTTGGCAAAATACACCGGTGACTTTAATCTGGCAGACGAAATGACCCTGCCTACCCGGTACGCTCCTGCGAACACCTTTTTCGCCCGGACCGTGCTCCAGATGTAAATCCGGCGTCCGTAAGCGCTGGCCTTGTCCGAAGCGAAATTAAGTACATCCGCCAACTCACAGGGAATGCCCCGTTTTTCAAACTGTTCTTTCACCGCTTTTGCAGCGGAATTATGTCCCTCACCGGTTCCGGTGGATAAGATCAGTACCTTCATAAATAAATTCTCCGTTAGTTTTCCATCAGCCAGAAATATGCACTGTACGCAGGCAGAAGACTGCCGCCGCCAAAGTCATGTTTCTCTCCGGTGATCAGATCCACTGCCGTGCCGCAGCCGGCATCAAAATGTGCCATGAAGTCCTCTCCGTCCGCATTGATAGCCACCAGTACTCTCTCGTGCTCCGACTTTCTCTCGAAAATACACTGCTTATTGGTCAACAGTACCGAACGAAAGGCTCCGTAATTCAGTGCCTCGGAATGCTTCTTGGCCTCTGCCAGTCTGCTGATCCAGTCACACAGGCCGTTCCACTCCGGCTTGTCAAAGCAGGGACGCAGTGCAGGGTCACCATCTTCTTTTCTGGCTTTGAAGCCCCATTCGCTTCCATAGTAGACACAGGGGATCCCCGGCATACCGAATGCCATGGCATAGATCAGCGGCAGGTGATTTTCATTATTCAAAATACTTGCCACTCGGGTCACATCATGGTTATCCACGAAGGACAACAGGTGCTTTCCCTTATATAATGTCCAATTCTCCGGTCCGAACTGTCGCAGCAGAGAATGCACGATCTCAAACATATTCATGCTGTTGAAGCTGCTGTAAAGTCCCTTATAACACTCGTAGTTCGTTGCGGAATGCAACATCTGATCATTCATCAGGCGATTATAATCTCCGTGAAGCATCTCGCCTAATAAGAAGAAATCCTGCTTGTAGGCATCGGTCACTTCCCGCAGTCTTCTGACAAAGTTCTCATCCAGGCTGTACGCCACATCCAGGCGCAGACCGTCAATACCGAATTCATCGATCCAGCCCTTCACGCTGTCTAACAGGTAGTTCACTACCTCCGGGTTCTGCAGGTTCAGCTTCACCAGATCAAAGCAGCCTTCCCAGCCCTCATACCACAATCCGTCGTTGTAGTTGGAATTACCGCCGAAATCAATACGGTAGAACCAGTTCACATAAGGAGAGTTCTCACGGTTTTTAATCACATCCTGAAACTGTGCAAAGCCTCTGCCCACATGATTGAACACACCGTCTAACACAACCCGGATTCCTGCCACATGCAGTGCGTCACATACTTCCTTAAAATCTTCATTGGTTCCCAGCCTTACATCAATTTTGCGGTAATCCCTGGTATTGTAACCATGGGTATCCGATTCAAATACCGGAGAGAAATAAACGGCATTCACTCCCAGCTTCTGCATATGGGGGATCCACTCCTCCACACGTTTGATCTCATGTCTCTGTATTCCATCATTTTCAAAAGGAACTCCACAGAATCCCATAGGATAGATCTGATAAAAAACACTTTCATAAGCCCACATATTAGTCACCATTCCTTTCTGCCTTAACTTCATGTTGCCTTAATTTCATACTTTGTACTCGTAAGACTTTTTCATTGACTGGTTCAGTACTACTTTTATGATTTGTCCACATCCATTCTTTTGCTATTATACACCATTTTTGATTCGTCTGTCGTTTTTTTTTATGAAAAAGCTCAAATAATCCACAAAATCCACCGAGTTATCCACATATACACACGTGTCATATGTGGTTATGTGGATTGTCATGTTGTATATCAACTCTGTTATCATATCGAATGTCATCGTTTCGAATGTCATCGTTGCTGCCACAACCAGGCGTCCCAAAATCGCTCCACCTTTTTAGCCACCGTATCCACTGTCACAGGCACTACCTGTTCCCACTCCCTGGGGAACATTCTGCGATAAGAATACTGCCTGAAACGCTCATCCAGCAGGACGATAATCCCCACATCTTCCGCGGTCCGGATGACACGTCCCGCCGCCTGCAGGACTTTATTCATTCCGGGATAACGGTAGGAATAATCAAAGCCGTTTTCCCCATTGTCATCAAAATAGTCCTTGAGGATTTCCCTTTCACAGCCTACCTGTGGCAGTCCGGTTCCTACTACGATCACACCGATGAGGCTGTCCTTTTTCAGGTCGATCCCCTCTCCGAAGATACCTCCCAGCACGCAGAACCCGATCAGTGTCTGTTCCTCTTCCTCCTCGATCTCCATACCGATAAGGCTCTGCAGATCGCAGTCCTCATTTCCCCGGAAGCGGTTCAGGAAGTATTCCCTCTCTTTCTCATTCATGGATTCCTGCTGTACCAGACATTCCTCTTCTTCTGTCATAAAATACTGCTCATAAATCTCATAAATATGCTCCATAAAGGAATAAGACGGGAAAAACACCATGTAATTGCCATGCCGGTTCTTCACGACTTCATGAATATAGCGGGCAATATTGTAGTACTCCTCCCGGGATCTGCGGGTGAACTTGCTGGTCACATCCCCAGCAATCAGTATTGTACGCTTCTCGGGATCGAATACTGAGTGCGCATATACCTCATAGTCTTCCTTCTCGCCACCCAGCAGATTCTTGTAATACTGGATCGGCAGAAATGTGGCAGAAAACAGGATTGTACTGCGTCCCCTGAGCATGCATTCCTTCAGATTTTCCCTGGGATTCACACAGAACAGCTTCAGCTCAAAGCTTCCGTCCTCACACATTCTGGTATATTTCACATAGTTTTCGTCCTGTCTTTCATAAATATCCAGGAAATGGCTGAGCTTGAAGTAGAAGTCCAGCAGGTTCTCCCACACCTCCAGACTGACCTTCTCCTGCTCCTCCAGATAATCGCTGATGATGCCGTGAAGTCTGGTCAGAGGCTGTACCAACATGTCTATATCATCCACCAGCCGGTAGCCATCACAATCCCGCTTCATGGACAACAGCTGGGCGTTGCACTTCTCCAGCATCTGGCTGATCCGTTCCGCATAGCCTTCCCGCACAAAAGTACTTTTTCCATCGGATTTCTTCAGCTTATGCCCCTTGATATACAGAGAATCTGTTCCATCGCTCTCCTCCGGGATACTAACCTGTGGCAGTTGTTTTGACGCATCTGTCATTTCTAATGTCATTTGTCCGGAAATCTCGTCTTTATCGCGTTTTTTAAATGCTGCCTCCTCCATTTCCGACATGATTGTCTGTTTTATCTCCCGCTTCAGTTCCAACAGGTCTTCCTTCCGCAGAGGTGCGCTGTACATCTCTCTACCCCGCTCTAAGAGATTATGTGCCTCGTCGATCAGAAAGACATAATTCCCCTGGCTGCCGTCCCCGAAAAATCTCTTCAGATACACATGGGGATCAAAGAGGTAATTATAATCTCCGATAATCCCATCTGCGAACAGACTTAAATCCAGTCCGAATTCAAAAGGGCATACCTGATGTTTCAGGGCATACTCTTCTATTTTGCTTCTGGTAAAACTCTCTTCCCGGGTCAACAGATCATAGATGGCATCATTGATCCGGTCAAAATGTCCTTTGGCATAAGGGCACTGCTCCGGATTACATTCGGTACGTTCCTGAAAACAGATCTTCTCTTTCGCTGTCAGAATAATACTTTTGAATCGCAGTCCCTTCTCCCGCAGCAGAGAAAAAGTGTCCTCCGCCACCGTACGGGTGATGGTCTTGGCTGTCAGATAGAACAGCTTGTCTCCCATGTCCTTCCCCATCGCCTTCACCGCAGGAAATATGGTGGATATGGTCTTGCCCACTCCGGTAGGCGCTTCCAGAAACAGTTTTCTCTTATGATAAATGGTCTGGTACACATAACTGACCAGTTCCTTTTGTCCGTCCCGATAATCGAAGGGGAATTGCAGTCCGGCAATGGACTGCTGTCTAAGCTCTCTCCACTGCCAGGTATAATCCGCCCATTTACGGTAATCACCGATCAATTGCTGAAACCATGCCTCCAGCTTCGCGAATTCATAATCTTCATAAAAATAACGGATATCTTCCGTCTCTATATTACAATAAGTCAGACGTACACGGATATAAGGCAGCTCCTTCTGCAGACTGTACATATAGGCATAGCACTTTGCCTGCGCAATGTGCAGGGGTAACGGTGCCTTCAGCTTCGCCAGATCTCTGTAGGTTCCCTTGATCTCGTCGATGGTAGTCTCTCCGTTCTGTTCAATGATACCGTCCGCCCGTCCCTCCACGATGATGACATAGTTCTCCGTGGGATGGGTGTATTTCAGCGCCACTTCCGCCTGATACTCCGCTCCCATGCGGCGTTGGATCATGCGGTGGATCCGGCTGCCCTCCTGCATTGCATTCTCGGGTGATCCCTGTCTCCTGTCATCGATGTCGCCACTGCGCAGAATGAACTCCACCAGATTACGGACCGATATTCTGACTTCTCCTGCCATGCGGCTTCACCTCCCTTGACAAATTCCTATCATAACCGCATGCCTGCGGCTTGTTCCGGGTTGCACACTCTCACATGCCCGGTATACGAAAACTCCCCAGGTAAATAGTACTCTATCTTACCTGGGGAGTCAAATCACATTCTGTTATCACAAGATGTTTTAGCACGCGATCGCATACTGTCTCAACAGCTCTTCGAATTTATCATTGTAGCCGTCATAAGATACAGACAATGGCTTCGTGAAATCCAATCCATACACTCCAAGGAATGACTTGGCATCGACTACGTATCTGTTATAGCATATATCAATATCAAAATCACACTTTGAAGCTACATCAACAAAATGCTTCACGTCTTCAGGTGTCAAACGGATCGTCTTTAACATTTCTTGTTCCTTCCTTTCAATAGTAAGTTCGATCGTAAGTAAAATAATACACCAGGTACTTTCCCCTCACATCTGAAATCATTACTATTATAGCCAACCATCCCCAAATGTAAAGCGGTTTTTTTCTTCCAGAAAACGCACATTTTGGGCATTTTTACCACTCTGTTATCATTTTCACAATATATGTTCGCCGTATGGAAAACCTTTTCGGCGTTTTGTATATTTGTTGCGTTACCGCGGTAAAATATAAATCCCAATTTGGCGAAATCTACTGAAATTCCACCATATATTCTTGGAACCTGAGGGGCAGCATATTTCGTTGTAATTCCCTGTTTTCCCGCTCTTTTATAGCTATTGTATGACAAAAGGAACGGAAAAGTTCCCGGTAATGCAGCTCCGCCGTGGACAGCTTCTCCGTCTCAGACTGTACTCTCTCCCAGGCATCCTTCCCCTGCAGCGTATACCATGGTCTCCCGGCGGGATGTACCCCGAACAGGTATCGCCCCGCATCAAACAGCAGAAAATCTTCCATGGGAAAACGGTCGGCGAAATGTACCATTAAAAAGGTCAGGATATTGTTCTTCGGTGCGATCTTCGAGTAGAGGATCGTATTCTCCAGTTCTTCAAACCGGGTAAACCCCTTCAGATGATGATACTCATTCCCGGCTGCCCTTGCCAGGCTGAAGGTCTGGTTCACATAGGTGTCTGCAATGGCATCCATAAGATGCCCCGCCGTACACTTCTCAGCCAGTCCCTTCGCAATGGTCCGGTATACCGCCTGTGCCTTCTCCGGCTTCGGCGATGCCAGTGCCAGACACAGGGTCTCATAATCTGCTTCCCCGAATCTGCGCTTTAACGTACGGATCACCTTGATCGTCTTCTCCGGATCCGGTATGACCTCCACCGACTCCGAGAACAGCAGGTTCTCCTCGATGGTGGTGACCATAGTATCCCGGATGATACAGTGATCTTCATAAGTATTATAAATAGCGGTGAAGATTCCCTCCAGCGAATCCTCACAGTGATAAATCTTCATATGATCCGTTTCTCCTCCTGCCGTACCCCGTTCGGGAACAACCCATCATCAAATAAAGTCATCTGCCGGTAACTCATACCGTCGCTTCCGAACCGGATCCGGTCCTTCGGATCCGTCAGATTCCGCACGATATAATCCTCCTCCAGCTTCGTAGGATACATCATCCTGCCGCTGCAGGTAATAAAATACACTGCCCGCTTTAATACCACTCCTAACTTCTTCAGATCCTGAAAAGTCAGCTTCGTACTCCGCCTGGCTGCAAGGATCCGCCTGGCGCTCTTCACGCCAATCCCCGGCACCCGAAGCAGATCCCCATAAGGTGCTCTGTTGATCTCCATCGGAAAACATTCCAGATGCCGCACTGCCCAGTCCTCCTTGGGATCTAACATGACATTAAAATACGGTCTTCTCTCATCCAACAGTTCCTCTGCCCGAAATCCATAAAACCGGAGCAGCCAGTCCGCCTGGTACAGACGGTGTTCCCGCAGAAGCGGTGGTCCTCCCGGAAGCGCCGGCAGGCTTTTGTCCTCGTTGACTTTTACAAACGCAGAATAGAAGACTCTCTTTAACTCAAACTTCTGATACAGGCTCTCCGCCACATTTAAAATCTGATAATCCGTCTCCGGCGTCGCACCAATGATCATCTGGGTAGACTGTCCACCGGATACAAAGTGGGGACTCTTACGGTACAGGATCAGTTCCTCCTTATTCGCATGGATGCCGTTCTGGATCTGCCGCATGGGGGTCAGAATATTCTTCCGGTGCTTATTCGGTGCCAGTGTCCGAAGTCCCTCCGCTGTAGGGAGTTCCAGGTTCACGCTCATACGGTCTGCCAGGTATCCCATCCGCTGCACCAGCTCCGGATCTGCCCCGGGAATCGCCTTCACATGGACATAGCCATTAAAATGGTAGTGATTCCGAAGCAGCCAAATGGTCCGGTATAATAATTCCATGGTAAACGTAGGATCCTGTACAATGCCGGAGCTTAAGAACAGTCCCTCGATATAATTCCGTCGGTAGAACTCCATGGTCAGTGTACAGATCTCCTCCGGGGTAAAAGTGGCTCTGGGGACATCGTTGGACTTCCGGTTCAGGCAATATTTGCAATCGAAGATACATTCATTGGTCATCAATATCTTAAGTAAAGAAATACATCTGCCGTCGGAAGAAAAGCTGTGACAGATCCCTGCCTTCGCACAGTTTCCCATATGCTTCCCGTCCCCCTTACGCTCCACACCGCTGGACGTACATGCTACATCAAAACGAGCTGCATCCGTCAGGATCTCCAGCTTCTGCATGATGGACAATTCCCCATTTTGTATAAGATATTCCAAGTTATCACCGCCTCTTACCGAAAATTTCCATAATAAGAACATTTGTTCTGATGTATATCTAAATTAGCACATATGTTCGATTTTTGCAAGTGGTTATTTTTTCCGAAAAAAGGCTTGCAAAATCATGCGTTTCGCAGTTAAATAATATAGGAGTATTTTGTAACACAAGCCGCCAGGCGGCAGAATGAGAGGTCAGTATGTCAGATATTGTCATACCTAAAAATTATAAGTCTCAGCTGAACCTGTACGAGACACAGGTTGCCATTAAGACAGTGAAGGACTTTTTCCAGGGATTGTTAGCAGAGCGCCTGCACCTGCTGCGCGTATCAGCTCCTTTATTTGTGGATCCCACATCCGGACTGAACGATAACTTAAACGGTGTGGAGCGTCCTGTAAATTTCCATATTGCTGCACAGGGAGACCGCGAAGCAGAGATCGTACAGTCTCTGGCCAAATGGAAGCGCTATGCCCTGCAGAAGTATGGTTTCAAACCCGGTGAGGGACTCTACACCGACATGAGTGCCATCCGCCAGGATGAGACCACCGACAACATCCACTCTATCTATGTAGATCAATGGGACTGGGAGAAGATCATCACCAGGGATGAACGGAATCTTGAAACTCTGAAGGAGACCGTCCGCACCGTATACAAAGTATTGCGCAAAACAGAGAAGTATATGTCCATCCATTACGATTACATTGAGGAGATCCTTCCTCATGACATCTTCTTCGTAACTACCAGTGAACTGGAGGAAATGTTCCCTGATTATTCTCCGAAGGAACGCGAATACTACATTGCCAAGGCTAAGGGGGCTGTCTGCATCATGCAGATCGGCGAGACCTTAGAGAACGGTAAGCCTCATGACGGTCGTGCCCCGGACTACGATGACTGGTCCCTGAATGCGGATATCGTGGTATATTATCCGGTCCTGGATATCGCTCTGGAGCTGTCCAGCATGGGTATCCGTGTAGACAAAAAGGCTCTGTTAGACCAGTTACAGAAGGCAGGCTGCCCCGAGCGTGCTGAACTTCCTTATCACAAGGCAGTCATTAACGGTGAGCTTCCTCTTACCATCGGCGGTGGTATCGGTCAGTCCCGTATCTGTATGTTCTTCTTAAGAAAAGCTCATATCGGCGAAGTACAGTGTTCTCTGTGGTCCGATGAAGTTATGGAGACTGCAAAGGAGAACGGCTTACAGCTGTTATAAGACATTGAATTCAAACTTCAAAATCCCCGGAAGATGAAAATCTCCCGGGGATTTGTTTTCTGTTTTTATTCAAAAATCACAAATTTCTCATTTTCAAAGGTTTTCTCGTATCCATATGCATCCATGAACTCACCGATCAACAAAAGTTTGGCATTATCCACGATGAGACTTCGTTCTCTTTCCGTGGGTTGTAATGCTTCCAGAGCATTCTCTCCCGCTTCCAGATACACGGCATATTTTTTCTCTAACAGTACCACCGGACGATAAGTCGCATCCATATCCATCCGTTCCTGCATCTTATGCATATCCTCTTCCAGCTGTGCGATCTGATAGGAATCCAGATCCGGCCAGGGATTGAATGCCGCAGGCATCTGCAGATAATAGGACAATGCCGGGATCTGACCGTAGAGCAGCACATCCTTTCCCGCAAGTCCTCCGGTATTCACATACTCTGAGATCTCCTGCATCCATCCGGCGCGTTCCTCACTCATCCACACACCCTTCAAAGTCTCGTTGTTGGTCACCTGCGCATTGATCTCCTGTACACCGGTGCCTTCGGCAAATACAAAGCTTCTGCCAAACAGTCCCACCTGGATAAAAAATAACAGAAAAAAAACACCAAAGAGACATTTTGCAGGAATCGGGGATATGGTCATCCGCTTCCATCGGAAGCTTCCGGCATATTTGCAGAACCGGTAAAACTGCCAATACATATAAGGTAATGCCAGGAACAGATTATTCATGCTAGGATAAAGCTTATTGTTACTTCCAAGAGAAGTGATCAGTACGATCAGGAAGATCAGTCCGCTGAGCAGCTTTTCCTCCCCCGGTGCGGAAGGCATGAATATCCGCCACAGCGTCACCAGGAGCGTCAGCGTTAAAAACGTTACACCGGGCCAGATAATAGCGCCGTAGTTCGTATATTCCCTAGCGCAGAACCCCTGCCGGTACAGCCAGAATACCATGATCACAGCAAGTACCGCACTTACGACCCATTCCAGGATCCGCAGCGCCTTTTTTATCGTGTCTTTCCCTGCATAAGAGTCTCTTACACAAGCTGCGGCGAATTCCAAGAATCCCACCGCTATCATTCCCACGATCAGGAAGACGCACATCCTAAGCTCCCAGTACAGATTCTGGAGATACCAGTCGAACATCCCCAGGATCATGGATGCGGCGGTATAATCCGTTGCTACCTCCGTCATGGAAAACAGCCTCTGAATGCCTCTTACATACTCATCCATGCCATAGCGGATCTGAATGTAACCGAATAATACCAGCAGTGCAGTAAGATACCCCGCCAGGCACATACCGGTATCCTGCAACAGCTTCTTACGAAACCTCCTGCCTGCTGCCTTTTTTCGTGCTTCCCTATTTTCCGTTTCCGCATTTCCCGCAACGTCAACACAATCCTGCGCAATGCTTTTTTGCTCTTCCAGCCAGCAGATGATTCCATATGCCCACACACCTACGATCATCGCCGCTTCCGGCAGATTGGAAAACCTTGCCAGCACGTTACAGCCCAGTGCCACCCCTGCGGCAAACAGTAAACCTCCTTTTCCCCGGGACAGACCCAGATACAGACAGATCACGGAAATCAGGAAAAATATATAGGTCACATAATTATAAAAAGATCCCGTAGGGCACCAGCAAAAGCTTACTGCTGTAAATTCGCCCAAAAAGGCAAGCCCGGCTGGTATCTTCAGCACTTTTGTACAAAAATAATAGCCCAGAACCGCCAGCAGGCTGATACTTAAGCCCGTGTAAAAATTCATGCCGATCAGCGTCTTCGCTCCGGGCAGCAGACTAAGGCAATGTCCGATGACAGTGGTCAGATAAGTGGAAAACAACCACATGGGATCCATATGCCTGGTTCCCATATATTCAAAATTCGCATAGCCGTAGCCGGTATCCCACAGATCCAGCCCCCAGGCAATATGCCGCAGGGGATACAGTACCAGAACAGCCACGAATACGAACTCCCAGAATCGCCTATGACTCTGACCGCCGGTTCCCGCCATTTTATTTTTTACGTTATCTGTCACTATGATACCTCTCTTTTGAACATATTATCTACTGCTTGGATTTTTTCCGTAAGCACACGATAAGGACGAATGTGCAGGAATATCTTATGCAATCCGCCACAGATATTTTTGCGGATAACATCTACCAGAATTCCCAATATAAATACCACGATCACTGCGATGACAGTCCATAAAAGCAACGATACGGCACCGTCTATGCGATCCGAGCCCAGCCACTTCTGCCATGCATAACGCACCCCCAGGTTCTCATGCAACAGATACACCCCTAACGTATAGGGTGCGATCTTCACCGCCACGCTGCCGATCTTCCCCCGGATATCACTGTCCAGGAACAGGCAGAACAGTCCAACGGAAGCTAAGAACGGGAATATATGATTATATTCATAAGGAATCTTCAGAATCAGTTCCAGGCTGCCGGTGCGCTGATAAAATAAATGCAGCAGCATTGCCTCTCCGAAAGTTCCGATGACGCCGATCAGATACAGCAGCAGCGCCCGGGATTTTTTCTGTAAAAAAGGAATTCCGAATCTGCGAAGATAAGCGGCTGCACAAAACACGCACAGATACCAGATGCAGTCATATCCTTTGCTGTCCTCCTCCAACCGGAAGGGCAGAATGGATTTTATCAGACAAAATGCAGCAAATAACAGCACCAGGGTCACCTGAAACTGCTGCTTCGTCATCCGTCTGAGCCCGATTCCCACGAAGGGTAACAGGATATATAAAAATACATACGCTGTCAGGAACCAGTAATGCCCCATGGTCACCGGGAACAATAATGTCAGATAATAATGCGTACTCACTTCCGCCGCGGGAACGATCCCTGTCACCACCGCCAGCACACCGATGCCCACAGAATACAGCCACAGCTGCAGCCACAACGTAAGCAGCCTGCTCAGTTTAAAAGAGCTTTCGCATAAAAAGTATCCACTGATCATCATATACACATTCACGGCTACAATGCAGAATGCTTCCAACAGCCAGGCTGCCATATCCTGCACTGATAAAGGCGCTGTCAGATCCGGCAGCAGTCCTCCCTTGCCCTGATAGTGCAGCACCACGACCATCATCATTGCCACACAGCGCAATACTTCCAGATTTGCCATACGTTCTTTTTTCTGCATATCGATTCCTGTTTCCTTCCTGACATTGCTTCGTGCTACGCACTCCCACAATCCTACCCAAGGTCTTTCGCCCACTTATGAGCAAGCTCATGTGGGCTTAGACCTTTTGACCCTGGTATCATCATTATATTACTTTGTAACATATTATGTAAAGCAAAAGCGCTCCTGCCTATTAAAACCTATGAAAGAGGCTCATTTTAAGAAATCGTTTTCACATTAATGTAGATATTTGGACAAAACTTTGGTAAAATGTATCCATTAATACTAAATCTGCATCGGAGGTGTCTATTTTGACAAAAAATACTAAGAAAAACCCTATCCCTCTCTGGAATCGGATACGCTTTAAGCTGATCTTCGCTTTTCTGATCCCCGTGGTCTTTATCATTGTCTTAGGTCTCGTATCCTATCAGAAGGCTACCACACAGATCATCTCAACCTACCGCGACTCCGTGGACCAGACCGTCAGCATGATGAATCAGTACCTGACGCTTTCTTTTGACACGGTCCAGTCCAACTACAAGGGATATATGAATGAAGATACCCTGAAGAAATATCTGAACGGTCTATATGATAGCGATGCCACTACCTTGTACAATACTCCAAACACCTATGAAGATACCTTTATCAAAGCTGTGACCACGGATGCCCTGCTCTCCAATATTTACGTGCTCTCTGACAAGGAGAAGACGATCTCTACCACGAAAACGAAGGAGACCGGTCTCTTAAGTGCGTACCTTGAAAGCTCTCAGGGTCAGATCTTATCCGCGGACAAGGCAAAATATTACCTTTTTGGCAACCAGTCCGAGGTCGATGCAAAGCTTGGCACGGATTCCTCCAAATACAGTGTCCGCCTCGCCAGATATTTCTCCAATGCTCCGGCGATCCTGATCATTGATTTCAAACCGAGTGTCCTGGATACCTCCTTATCCTCCCTGGATGGCGGCGAGGGCAGTCTCGTAGGCTTTGTCACCTGCGATGGCACCGAATACCTCTCCTCTAGCTCCGATACGGCAGCAGAAAATACCTTTATCGGCAAATCCTATGTAGATGAGGCATTTGCCTCTGAGGAAGAGAACGGCTCCTCCTATGTGGAAGAGGCAGGCGCAGAATATCTCTTCCTCTATTCCAAGATCGGTGCCCGTAATGCCATGATCTGTGCCCTGATCCCTCAGGCAAATATCATCGGTCAGACAGCGGAGATTAAAAATGTGTCTCTGATCCTTGTCGTTGCAGCAAGTGCTGTGGCGATCTTACTGGGGTCTCTGCTGGCCGGGCAGTATGGCGGCTCCATCTACTATTTTATCCGCCGCCTGAAAAAAGTCTCTGACGGAGATCTGACGATTGAAGTCCACTCCAAGCGCAATGATGAATTCCAGCTATTAGCTGATGGCATCTGTGATATGATCGCACACATGAAGAAGCTGGTATCCGGGCTGAAGGATGTCAATGAAGAATTATCCCGGGCTGCCACCGATATGTCTGCGGCTTCCTCACATTTCCTGGCGACCTCCCAGGATATCCAGAATCAGGTAGGTGAAATGCGCCAGGGTATTGAAAAACTGGATGAAAGCTCTGAGGACTGCCTGCAGCAGATGGACTCTCTGTCCGACACCATCGGCAACGTATCCTCACATTCTGACCAGATCAGTGCGCTTGCCACCGGCACCACCGCTGCGATCCATACCGGTATCGAATCCGTGGAGCATCTGAAGGAGAACACCTCTTCCACCATGCAGATCACCTCCAACATCGTAGATACCATCGGCAGGCTGAACGAGAAATCCAAAGCCATCGGTTCCATTACCGAAGCCATTAATGAGATTGCAGAGCAGACCAACCTCCTGTCTCTTAACGCTTCCATAGAAGCTGCCAGAGCCGGGGAATCCGGAAGAGGCTTCGCAGTGGTCGCTCAGGAGATCCAGAAGCTGGCGGATCAGTCCCTGCACTCCTCCGGCGAGATCTCCCGGATCATCGAAGAGATTGAGATTACCACTGACGAAGCTACGCAGGTTGCCAGACAGGCCGAGGGCATTGTAGCGGATCAGAACCAGTCCGTTGGCAGTACCACAGACTCCTTCCGTGAGATAGATTCCAAGGTAACAGAGCTTCTGAAATTCCTGCAGCAGATCAATGCAGGCGTGACGGAAATGGAGCACCAGCGCAGCACTACTCTGTCCGCCATCTCCGGTATCTCCGCAGTATCCGCAGAAACTGCTGCCGGGTCCTCCAATGTACAGACTGCTGCCGAAAAACAGCTGCAGGCCATTCAGGATCTGGACAAAGCCACTTCCGCACTGGCAGCCCGCTCAGAAGAGCTGACTACGATTCTGGAAGGTTTCATTGTATAGAAATGGCTATACACCCTGGAGAAAATATGTTATACTGATAACATCTTTTGACGAAGAAATTCTTAGGAAAATACATATAGAGAGGTAATCTTATGAGCAAAAAAAGAGTTGTCGTATCTCTGGGACATGATGCCTTGGGCTATACCACTACCGAGCAGTGGGATGCGGTAAAAGTAACCGCCAAGGCACTGGCAGATCTGGTGGAGGCAGATTATCAGCTGACGATCACCCACAGTAACGGTCCGCAGGTCAGCATGATCCATAAGGCCATGACCGAGTTACGCCGTGTGTACATCGACTATACCCCAGCACCTATGTGTGTCTGCTCCGCTATGAGCCAGGGTTATGTAGGCTATGATATCCAGAACTCTCTTCGTGCCGAGCTTCTGGACCGCGGGATCTCCAAGCCTGTCAGCACCATCCTCACCCAGGTCACGGTAGATCCTTATGATGAGGCTTTCTATGAGCCCACCAAAGTCATTGGTCGTTACATGTCCAAGGAAGATGCTGAGATTGAAGTAAAGAAGGGCAATTATGTCAAGGAAGATCCCGGCAAGGGCTTCCGCCGTGTCGTTGCTGCCCCCAAGCCTATCGATATCGTAGAGATCGAAGCCATCCGTGCGCTGGCAGCCGCAGATCAGGTAGTTATCGCCTGTGGCGGCGGCGGAATCCCCGTGATCGAGCAGAAGCATGCGCTGAAGGGTGCTTCCGCAGTCATCGAGAAGGATGCCATCGCCGGTAAGCTTGCTTCCGACCTAAGCTGTGACGAGCTGATCATCCTGACCACAGTTCCCTATGTCTATAAGAATTTCGGTAAGGAGGATCAGGCAGCACTGGAGACTCTCACCGTAGCAGAAGCAAAGGATCTGATCGCAGCAGGACAGTTCGAGGAAGGCACCATGCTTCCCAAGATTGAAGCAGCTATCTCTTATCTGGAGAAGGTTCCTGCCGGCAAAGTACTGATCACCTCCATGGATCATGTCAAGGATGCCATTAAGGGCAAGGCAGGCACTGTGATCACCGCATAATTTCATTCGTATGTAAAAGGAGATATCCATTATGGATATCTCCTTTCAGACTGTAGACAAAACGCTTTGGGTCAGCACTCCAGAAGCCAAACGTAGAGAAATGGGGAACCTTGTCCATCATTTCCAGACCGAGGAACCATCGGTATGCGACATTGACTTCGATTTCTTTTACTGTCTGGCGCATACTTCGGATGCCGTACAGATACTGGATGAATGGAATTTTAATGAGCATGACCGGATCCATGCTGGGGCGGCCATTGTCTGCACTGTATTTATCGATCACAAGATCTTAGATAAAACTCCAGTCGATTGTCTGGTCAATCAGGCGCAGCAGATTGTGTCATCATAGGAAACACCGCCTTTATTTTGATACTTTCATTATACCAAAAAAGTAGTGAAAAGTCCCGTAAATACGGCATTTTCACTACTTCTTATATGCTTGTAAGTACATAATTTTTGCAGTCATGACACAAGAAAAGCTCCCTCACAGGAAGGAGCTTTGTCTACAGTCTGAGCCTGAGGCTTCTTTAGAAGCACTCAGGCTTTATCATTCTGAAAACTAGATCTGGAACTGATGCATCAGCTGTAACATAGTATGTACCTGCGCGGACTGTTCTTCGCTGACAGCGGCGGTCTCCTGAGAAGATGCGGAGTTGTTGTCCACGATTCCGGCCACATGAGCGATGTTTTCATCGATCTGCTGGACGCTGGACACTTCAGCCTGAAGGGCCTGTGCCATATCAACCATACGCTTGGTAGAAGCCTCGGCTTCTTCCATTACCTGATCCATGCTAGCTTCGGTTTCTTCTGCAATGGCGATTCCCTTGTTGACAGCATCGATGGTGCTCTCGATCAGCTTTGTGGTCTCTCCGGCAGCCTCGGTGGACTGTTCCGCCAGATTCTTGACCTGCTCGGCTACGACAGCAAATCCGCGGCCTGCTTCTCCGGCACGGGCAGCCTCGATGGAGGCATTCAGTGACAGGAGGTTGGTCTGGGAAGCGATATCCTCAATGACCTGAATGATAGAACGAATCTCCTCGGAACATTTACTGATCTCACCGATTGCGACTTTCAGTTCCTGCATCTTGGCATTGCCATCAGCAACCGTCTGTGCGGACTGCTTGGAGATATCTGCGGTCTCCTGTGCAACTCTGGCTTTTTCTTCAATACTCTTTGCCATAGCGTCGATCATCTGGGATGCTTCGGAAATCTTGGAGGCCTGTGCGGTACAGCCTTCTGCCAGATCGGTAGCTGCCTGTGCCAGCTGCTCGGAACCACCATCGATCTCCTGTGCGCTGACCTGAATGGTGGACAGTGTCTTCTTCATATCGGCAATGATCTTCACCATGGAATCCTTGATCTGTACAAAGTCACCGACATACTCTTCCGTAGGCTCTACACGGTAATTGCCCTGACCCATCTGACCTAAGATCTCGGAAATCTCGGTAATCATCTTGGTAAAGTTGTCGTTCATGAAATGAACGGCCTGAACCATGATGCCGACTTCACTGTCATCCTCCGGCAGATCCAGACGGCTGTCAAAATGTCCCTGCGCAAGTACTTTCATCTGCTCGGATACTTTTACAATGGGAATCAGCAGTTCCTGTTTTGCAAAGGTCAGTATGGTGACAATCTTGCGGGCAATGGTCAGGAAGCAGAGAATGAAAATCACCATGGTAGTGATCATTATCAGATTCAGAGTATTTTGCTTCTGAGCCATACGTGCCTGGATATCATTGATACAATTATCTGTGGTTGCAGTGATCTCCTGTACGGTAGATTCATATTCCTCACCAAATACATAAGAAATAGCTGCTTGTGTATCTCCGGAACCGGCCTTATCCATGGCTTCTTCTTCCAGAGGAACCAGACCGTTGGACATTTCAGCAATATGGTTTAACAGTGCCCATTCATTGTCGGTCAGACCGTCTTTCTGAAGACCTTCCCAGGCAATGTCACGATTTTTATCCTCGTTTAATTCCTTCATATAATTGTCATAGTAGGTCTGGTCTCCGGTGACTGCGTAAGACTGTACGGCAGCGGTCAGCGTCTTGGAACCCATACGATACTGGTTCAGATACATGGTAGCTTCCAGCTGCTGGGAATTGATCCGGCTCAGATACATGTTGGATCCGATGAACAGGATCAGCATAACGATGCTGATGATCAGTATCCGATAGGTTGATCTTGTGTTTTGCTGCAGCATGGCAGACTGACTGGTTACTTTGCTTTGCTTTTTCATTTGAAATATAACCTCTTTTCTGTAATACATGGTGAACTGATGTGTTACGAAAAATCTTTTCCTACAGTATACTACAATTATCGGAATTATACAAATCTTGCACCTTTAAAAATACAGCAAAAACGCGTAAAATTATTTATACGAACCATCAGTGACGACTTGCACCCTATACAGGAAGATGGTACTATAAAAAGTAAGAGGCATGATTCGGAAAAGAGAAGATAACGATAAATAAACAGACTGTAGACAAAGCTCCCTCACAGGAAGGAGCTTTGTCTACAGTCTGAAAGGAGATATCCATTATGGATATCTCCTTTTTATTCTAACGGCCAGATTTCCCGGTCGAATGTTTCCTTCAGTTTTCCGCAAATGATCCAAAGTGCCTTACAAACTTTTCTCGGTACTGCGATTTCACCCTGATATGCCTTTTCAATAATGTCCACGATTCGTATACAGGTAATATCATCTATTCCCGTGTTCAACTGTGTATCAATGATTGGCTGGAGATTCATTTCATCTGTCGCAAACACCGGAATTCCGGTTGCCTTTGCATACGCCAGAGAACATACTTCTCCCTTATTTTTATTAGGTCTGCGTGGATCTATCATCACTTTGGCAAGATTTTCATAAGTTGCAGCATACACTGCCTTATCTGCCATTTTAAGATTACATTCATTTACAAGGACTACTTTTCCTTCTGCAATAAGTTCATTTAACTGCTGTATGGCACTAGAGGGCATCATAACCTCCCCCTGTGCATGCGTATGCATATAGATATGTGCCGCAACCATCGGTAAAATATCATAAAGATAGCGATATTAGGAATCCTTCTTTTTTATTCCCAGATCCGCCGGAATCAGATTACTGAATTCTAATAAATATTCCAGCTTTTCATAAGTGATATATCCCTTTTCATAAGCTTCCACCGCAAGTTCCGTGAGATTATCCAATGTTACCCGCTCATCTGCCGCCTGTTTTGGAATAGAATATTTTTTGGAATATATCTCAATGTTTTCTTCTGTCTCGTTTAAAAAGATTATCTGCTGTGCCTGTGTAATCCGTCTGATCTCATACAGTCTTTTTACCATGGTTCGGTAAGGAACAGTAAATAAAGCGGCCAATTGCAAAATGTTTTTAATTGTAATTTCCTGTATCTGATAAAGTTCAATTTCCTGGCAAAGCAACTGCTCACTCACCAAAAATTCTGCTGCAAACCGATTTGCCTTTTTTTCATTCACTTCTTTGTTCTGTTCATTTAATAAATCTGCCGGTAAAATATCAGGATTTTGTTCAAACCAGATGTGGTATAACTCATGCGCTGCCGCAAAGACTTGACGATCCATAGAAATAGACGAATTAATAGCTACAAAAGGCTTTTCCAGAGCTGCATCGTCTCTGGAACCGCTGATTCGGGTAAATCCCCATGGAGCCTCCTGTCCCAGGGGATAATAGATTACCCGTGCATACATACTTAGTATGGAAAAAATCTGTGTTCCGATAATATCATTCGTTTTACTGCAAAGTCCCAACTTTTCCTTTGCAAGATTCTTGATCTCTCTTACTTCCAGTTCATTCAATTCATTTGTCATGTAATACCCCTTCCAACATATGGATTTCATCAATCGCTTCTCTGATCCGGTTGATCTTTTGTAATGTATCCTCATCCTGTACCGTTCCCATAAAGCTTAAGCTGTCAGGTGCAGTGTTCGTATCTCTTACCATCAATAAATCATCCGCCGAAACTCCCAGTATCTGTGCTATCTCTGCAATTTCCTTTACATTAATAGCTTTATTCCCCTTTATAATCTTGTTCACGACTTGTTTGGAAATTCCCAATGCCTCCGCAAGATTTTGTTGTGTCATACCTCTCTCATCCAAAAGATGCTGTATATTCTCTCCGACCTGTGCAAATTCCATAGCATACATAGTCTCAACCTCCGTTTCCATTATAAGTATAACAAGTTCCGCGGAAAGAATCAACATTTCATTTACTTATATCGAATTTCATCTTTCATTTCGTTGATTTTGAGTTTTTACTTATACTTTTCTAGATAGAAGGAATACAGGATCCGCTCCTTCACGGGCATCTGCATCAGCTTCGTCAACGCTTCCTCATAGTACTGAATCTGGACGTTGTAGCGGTTCCAGAGAGCTTCCAGGGAGTCGATCACATCGGTCTTGTAGTCCAGCAGAACAATCTCACCATCTTCTATGAAAAAGACATCGATAATACCCTGAATGAGCACCTTTTCTCCCTCGGGCAGATCCGGATCCAGGCGTTTCGCATCAATGCCCAGCACAAAGGGCTGCTCTCTGTATAGAAGCCCCTGTTCCTGCGCACGCCACATGCGGTATGCCAGCTCCTGCTCCAGGAAATTGAGGATCTTCGGCAGACTGACTGCTTTGGCATATTCCTCTGTCAGGCGTAAAGATATCGTTTCCCGCTGTAAGAATTCTTCCAGTCGGTTCTGTAACCGATTCTTGTCCAGTCCTCTGCGATATTCCTCATAGTTGTTCGGACATCCGGTGAACAGCCCGGATTCTGTGAATAGATATGTGAAATCCAGAAGCTCCATGGTACGGTGAAACGCATTACCGCGCACTGCACCGCTGACCTTCTCCTGCTCTCTGCGGAATCCCGGGATATAGGGAACCACTTCTTTTTCTTCAAAGGTATGGAATGCCGCCTCGTCCTTTTCCGCCATGGCTGCGATCTTTAACTCTGACACTGTTGTCTTGGTATACAGCTTTTGTAACCCGGGATGTGGATATTGATAAGCAAAACGCTCCCGCAGATGCATAAGCTTCCGCTCATTTTCTTCCGGGTCCCCGGTCAAAGGTGTCTCTCCACAGGCTATCAGCCGCAGCTGTTCTCTGCGATCGCCCATGCGCAGCTGCTCTCCGAGTTCCTCTGCCGCCAGATCCTCCGTTCTCAGTGTTTTCACCGCAATTCCCGTCTGCGGCAGGATCGGCAGCAGGAAATCCATATAACTTCCCGCCTCGCAGAAATCCAGATACGTCAGCTTCTCCTGTCCGGTCATCTGGGACAGTTCCCATTTTTCCTCCGCTTTCTCCAGTACGGAAGTTAAGATCAGCTTTTCTCTGGCACGGGTCAGTGCCACATAGAGCACACGTAATTCCTCCGCCAGATTATCTTCCTTCATTTTTGCAGACAGGATTGCCCGGCGGAGAGTCTTATTTTTAATACGCCGTACGGAATCTACATAATCCACCGCAACTCCCAGATCCATGTCCACGATGAGGGATTGGTTCGCATCCTGCATGTTGAAGCGTTTCGACAGTCCGGAGACAAATACCACCGGGAATTCCAGTCCCTTACTTTTGTGGATACTCATGATCCTGACCACATCGGCATTTTCATCCAGGGTGTCTGCCTCACCATAATCCACGTCATATTTTTCCAGCTGCTCCATGTAACGGATAAAGTGGAACAGTCCGAAATAACTGGTCTTCTCGAAAGCGGATGCCTTCGTAAGCAGCATCTCCACATTTGCACGCCGCTTGCTGCCGGTGGGAAGTGCCGTCACATAATTCAGATAATCATAATCGTCCAGGATCCGCTGCAACAGGTCACGGATCGAGGTGAAAGGAGTCAGGTCACGGTAGTGGCCAATCCGTTGTAAGAAGGTATCTGCCTTTTGTGAAAGCTCTGCTTCTTCACCGGCGCTTTCGCCCGCTGATATCTCTTCTCCCTCTTCCACCGTCCGGCCGCTCTGTGCCACTTCCTTCAGTGCCTCATACAGTGTCATCCGTTTTCTGGAATGCCCTTCCCCGCCACTGCGGATCTGCGCGATCTCTTCCTGGGTGAATCCACCAAAGACGGACTGCATCACGCCAAACAGCGGGATATCCTGCCTTGGATTGTCCAGCACCCGTAAAAACTGCAACAGCTCCTGCACCTCCAGCGCCCCGAAATATCCGGTCTTAGATGTGATGTAGACAGGGATTCCCTGCTGTTCCAGTATCTTTTTGAATTCTTCGTCCCAGCCGCTGGTGGTGCGAAGCAGGATGACCATATCCGAATATCGCACCGGGCGAAGTTCTCCCGTGGATTTCTCCATCACCTGCAGACTGCCCTTCAGCTGTTTTATACGGGCGGCAATGGCGAGCGCTTCCAACTGTCGTACATTATCGTAATCCACAAGGACTCCCGCACCCTCGGCATGCTGCTCTCCGATGCCGCTCTCTTCGCGCTCTCCCTTTTCCGGCTTGCGGATCAGTAGCAGTTCGCTGCCGTAGGCGGGATCCTCCTGTGCAGGATACACTGCTCCGGGATACAGTGCCGCCTTGTCATCATAGGCGATCCCGCCGATCTCCCTGCTCATGATCCGGGAAAATACATCGTTTACCGCATCCACCACCTGGATACGGCTTCGGAAGTTCTTCGCCAGATCGATCCGGCACAGATCTCCGGTCTCCTGATAGATATCGTATTTTTCCAGGAAAAGCTCCGGTCTCGCCAGACGGAATTTATAGATGCTCTGCTTTACATCACCTACCATGAAGCGGTTGTAACGACCCTCTTCTTCCCCGGAGATAGCGCTTAACAGATACTCCTGCACCAGGTTACTGTCCTGGTACTCATCAATAAGGATCTCCTGAAAATACTGGCGGTACTCCATTGCAACGTCACTTGGCACAATACGATATTTCGTTTCGGCGTGATCCGTTCCTGTGCCATCGGATTCTTCCACTTTTTCCCGCTTTAACAGGATCTGCAGCGCATAATGCTCCATATCGGAAAAGTCGATCAGATGTCTCTCCTGCTTGGCTGCGAGAAGCCTTCTGTCGAATTCCAGTACCAGGTCAAGCAGTATTCGCAGCGGCTCTCTGCAGGCTTTTCCCTGCTCCACCGCCAGTTCTAACGGGGTCTTAAAATAGCTCTCTGAAAGGTCACTTAAGGTATCCTTCACACTGTTTCGAATTGCTTTGGCAAGTTCGCGTTTGGCAGGATCCACACTGTCATCCTTCTTGGAAGGAAGGCGTCCAAATGTCACCGTAGGAACTTTGGCCGCCTGTTCCTCCAGGTCCTTACAGGATGTCAGTCTCTCCAGCTGTTCGACCTCTGCATCGGTCAGTTCTCCGTACATATACGGGCCGTCCGGCAGTTCACACAGCCGCTTTACTTCCCGCAGTTTTTCCAGGCATCCCTCCACGGTACGGTTCACCCGTTCCGTCAGATATTGTCCGTAATCGCTGTGAACCAGTGCATCCAGATCACCAGCCGCATAATCGTTCTTGCGTTCCTCCAGCCATTCCGCAGGCCAGGGAAAGCTTCCCGCATAGCGGGACAGATTCAGGATATGCTGCTCCAGCACGCTCTCCCTGCCTCCCGGGCAGAAATACTCCACACAGGCATGGAACTGTTCCGGGGCTTCCGGGACAAATTGCCCGGCATAGGCATCCTCTAAAAGCTGCGCCAGTACTTCCTGCTGAAGCAGCTTGATCTCTCCCTCGTCTGCCACGCGGAAATCCGGATCCAGACCGATCTCATTAAAATGGTTCCGGATCAGGAACAGACTGAAGCTGTCAATGGTTGTGATCTGTGCATTATGTAACAGCGCAGACTGCTTCTGGATATGCTCGTTGCCGGGATCCGCCTCCAGTCTGGCGGCGATTCCGGCTGCGATACGTTCCCGCATTTCCGCTGCGGCGGCATTGGTAAATGTCACGATCAGCAGTCTGTCAATATCCGCCGGATGTTCTCCGTCACAGATCATGCGGATGATACGTTCCACCAGCACTGCCGTCTTACCGCTTCCCGCGGCCGCCGATACCAGAATATTACTGTTATGCAGTTCAATCACTCTTTGCTGTTCCGGGGTGAATTTCATTCCCATACGCTACCTCTGTTCCTGTTTCTTTTATCCTACGCTTCCGTCGTCTCCTGCATCCGCTGCATCAGCGTCTGCTTATCCAGATCCTCCAGCTGCCTCTTCTCATATCCGGGAATACTGCCGTCAAAGCCACAGACTTTTTTATAGGCACAGTACGTGCAGGCTTCCTCGTTCCCCTTCTCGTAAGGGTTCGCCGCTATTTTCCCATCCAGGATCTCCCTGCCGATCTCGCGGATCTTCGTATCCACATAAGCAGATACCACCTGCAGCTCCTCACGGCTTAAGATTCCGGATCTGGCGCTGAAACTTCCGTCCTTTTTCTTTTCCACCGGAATGACTTTGGACTTGTCCTGTAAAAATCGATCCAGACGTTCCACCACGGCGGGATCGCTGTTCACCACACCGTTCATGCGAAGCTTTGTCAGAATCTCTTCGTTGATCTGCTCCTGGGTCAGTTCCACCGGAGTCTCTATCGTAGGATCATCAATATGATAATACAGCAGTGCCGCCGGTACGATCTCCTTATCCGGATGTTTTCTGCTCTCCAGCTCCATTGCCGCATTCATATATACCACCAGCTGCAGCTGCAGGCCATAGTACAGTGCCGCCAGGTCGAATTTCTTATTGCCGGACTTGTAGTCAATGACCTTGACATAGACATGCTCCGCATCCTCCGATACATCGATACGGTCAATGCGTCCCTGCAGGTGCATCTTCTCTTCTTCAGACAGATCCACATGAATACTGTCCAGATTCTCCGCAAACCGGAAGGACAACTCATAATCGTCCGGCTGAAAGTTTCCCTGCTTCAGATGCTGCTGCAAAGTCAGCACCGTCCGGGTCAGGATCCTGCTCATCCGGGTAATAGCATATTCATTCCTCGCGGAACTGTACAGAACGGTCTCCCCATAGGTCGCAGCATAACCTTCCACTGCTTCTTTGACGGCCTGAGTCGCAAAATTTTCATCAAAATCCCACCATGTTCGACCGGATTCTGCAAGTTTTCCTGCGAAATTCTCCAGTACCGCATGATACACATTTCCCATATCCGACACTTCAAAGCCAAATTCTTCTCTCTCCTGCAGAGACAGGCCATATTGCAGGAAATGTCTGCATGCGCAGGCAGCATAGGTCTCTAAGCGGCTCACACTGTTCTCCAGCTGCCTGCCGTACAATGCTCTCGCCACGATCCTTGACAGACCGCTCTCCTTATATCTTCTAAATGCTGCCGCCGTCAGACGGTCTCTGCCCTCCGGATCTGTTTCATAGGCACGGTACATGAGATAAAAATCCTGCCGTTCCTCTTCCCGCAGCGTTCCGTCCGCATATTCCCGCAGTTCCTCCGCCAGATATCTGGCACCTTCCTGTCTGCCCTCGATCTGCTCTAAGCGGCTGCGGTTCTGGGGATATTCCACAGCAAGCTGCGGAAAAAGCTTCCGTACCGTATCGATCAGGTAAGACGGACGGATTCCCTTCCCATCACTGTTTACCTTGGCATAAGACAGATACAGCCGTTCTGAGGGTTTCGTCATATTCAGATACAGATACAGTCTCTGAATGTACATCTGTTGTCTGGGACTCGGTGCCATTTCTGTTCCGGATTCGATTAAAAATTCTCTGTCCATATCGGAGATAATGCCGCCCTTGGAGGCATTTTTCGGAATGTTTCCATCATTTACCCCCAGGAAAAACAATACTTTAACCTGTTTTAAGCGGGTCCGCTCCATATCACCCACTACAATACGATCCACATTCTGCGGAATCGTACCTACTGTGATCTCGCCAAAACCAGCCTCTAAAATATCCGCAAATTCCTGCAGGGAAATCTCTTCCTCACCCAAAAGTTCATAGATCTGATCCAGCAGATCCATGACCAGACGGTAGATCTGTGCATATTCCCTGGCTTTCGCCAGGTCGCCCTCCTGCTCGAACTGCTGTTGATAGTTCAAAAGCTTCTGCTGTACCTGATTCTGTTCCAGGAAATCATACAGGTGATCCACATACTCGCCGGCTTTTGCCCGGGGAGCCATATGCAGGATCTCCACGGTATCCGCAAACTGCTGTCTGATACGGTTCAGACGCTCCATGGTCTCTTCCGCCCGCTCTGTGTCTTCCTGCCCACTGCCTTGCTGCATCTCCTCAGTTTTTCGTGTGAACAGGCGGCTGTAGGTGCGATACCCTCTCGCCCCGGTGCGGATCACATAATTCTCCAGTTCGTCAATTTCCTCTCTGGAGATATCCGCCATGCCGCTACGCAAAAAATGAAATACGGTATCATACGAAAAATCCCTGATATATAACTGCAAGGCGCTTTTGATGTATTCGATCATGGGATTTAAGACAATCCCCCTGGTCCGGTCCAGAAAACAGGGAATCTCCAGCTGCCCGAATTCTGTTTCCACATAGGAAGCGTACCCCTCCAGATCTCCGATGACCACAGCAATATCCCGGTAAGTAAGTCCTTCTTCCCGGATCAGCTTCCGGATATACAATGCCGTCTGATGGACTTCCTCTCTGGGAGAAAGTGCCTCGAACATACGGATCTCACACTGTTTCTCCGTATAAGGCTCATACTGATAGCGAAACAGATTCTGCTCCAGATAACATAACGCCGGTGCCTCGGTGAAACGGTTGGGACCGCCCTTTACAAATACATCTTCCCCTCGTGTCACCTCTGCCTCCGCCGCCAGCTTCACCAGATCCGCCACTGTCTTTTTACTCAGATGGAACAATTTCTGCTCGCCGTCCATCTGATAAGGGTCTTCTTCCTCACCAATGGTCACAGTGACAATGGTCTCCTCGCACACCCGCATCAATTCCTGGATCAGACGGTTCTGTATAGGGGTAAATCCCGTAAACCCGTCGAATACCACCACACTGTCCGGAAGGATCTTCGACTTTACCAGGGATCTGCGCAGCACATCCAGTGTCTCCTCTGTAGTGATAAAATGGTCTCTGATATAATCCTGAAATCCCCGGTACAGAGTCTTTAAATCTCTGAGCTTCATTGCCAGTGCGCCCCTTTTTTCGGCGCTGGCGATCAGTTTATCCATATCCTGTGTGCTGATGCCGTACTGCATGAATTCGGAGATGGCACTTTTTACCTCATGGATATAGCCCTGCTTATGCAACAGACTTCCCATGGCAGGCAGCTGCTCCTTCAGATCTGCCGCGATCTTCTGCAGCACCAGGCTTTTCCCGGTGTCATCCAGTACAGGCATTTCCTTCGTTCCTACTTCCTCCAGGATACGATGGCTGAGTCTGCCGAAGCTTAAGACATCGATATTCAGGATACCGCCTCTGTCACTGTGCATGACCAGATCCTTCTGGGTCTGCATGGTGAACTGATCCGGCACGATGATCAGGAAATTCCTCCCCGGCTCCTGCGCCGCCCGCTGCATGATCTCTTCATAGATTCTGTGACTCTTGCCGGACCCGGAAGGTCCAAAATAGAAACGTAAGCTCATAGGTCTCCTTTTGCAGTCTTCTGCCTATTGTATATCAAGCTCGATCGGACAATGGTCCGATCCCGGAACTTCCGTGTGGATCTTCGCATCCGCCAGTCTGTCCTGCAGGCACTGTGACACCACGAAATAGTCAATTCTCCATCCGGCATTTTTCGCCCTCGCCTGGAATCTGTAAGACCACCAGGAATAGATTCCGGTCTGCTCCGGATAAAAATAGCGGAAAGTGTCGATAAATCCATTTTCCAGTACTTTGGAGAAGCAGGCGCGCTCCTCGTCGGTGAATCCCGCATTGCCGCGGTTCGTCTTCGGATTCTTCAGGTCGATCTCCTGATGCGCCACATTCAGGTCACCCGCATAGATCACCGGCTTTTTCTCTTCCAGTTTTTTCAGATAAGCCAGAAAATCCGCCTCCCATTGCATCCGGTAATCCAGGCGCTTTAATTCCTGCTGGGCATTCGGTACATAGACTGTCACAAAATAGAACTCCGGGTACTCTGCAGTGATCACTCTGCCCTCATGGTCATGCTCTTCCACGCCGATGCCATAGGTCACCTGCAAGGGTTCCTCCTTGGTAAAAATGGCGGTACCGGAATACCCCTTTTTCTCCGCGTAATTCCAGTACTGGTGATATCCGGGCAGATCTAAGTCAATCTGTCCCTCCTGCAATTTAGTCTCCTGCAGGCAGAAAATATCTGCGTCTATTTCTTTAAAAAAATCTAAGAAGCCTTTCTGCATGCAGGCTCTCAGTCCGTTTACGTTCCATGAGATAAATTTCATGCTGTTCCCTCTTTCTTATTTTTGATTGTTTAACCATTCCTGTTCCTTGCGGGCAGCCTCCAGGGACGCTTCGTACCCTTTTAGAATATCCGTAAGTCTCTGCACATCTGTGATTGCGCTTGCTTTATTTTCCGGGTGATCCATCCAGGGATGTCTGTAGTTTGCAGGATATATGTTTTCTATGGTATTCTCACCAATTGTGTACCATGTTTTCTGATAACAGATGGTGTTGTCCTTCGGGTTTAAGAAAGCGAATAACTGTGCCAGCGGATAGCTCTCTGTCTCCGTCGCCATCTTCCGATTCTTCAGATTCTCTTCTCTGCCGGTCTGAGCGTTGTGAATCTTCACGTTCGTTCCTTCCGGTTCTACGATCAGTGTCATAGGTTCTGCCGGTTTTTTCCATAATTTATCCAGTATATAATTTAACGGTCCCAGCAGCAGGATCGTCATAAGGACTGCCAGCACTCCCGTCAGTTCCGGAATCCAGTCGCCCAGTACCAGCATCTGGAACAGCACATGATCACTGTCCCGCACACCCCAGACTTTCATTACGACAAATGCTGCCGTCACCACATAGATCAGGATTGTCGCTATGGCAAACGGTATCAGTACTTTCTCTTTTTTGATGCCCCAGGAAGCATAAGCCTTCCGCTCTTCTTCCGTGAACAACACCGGCAGTTCATAGTTTTCTGTCATGCTCTGATTCTCCCTTTTTTATTATTCTCCGAGAATGATACGGAGGAGATGTTTGTCTAACATCAGTGTCCGGTTCCAGGGGTTTAAGATCACACCTTCAATGCCCTCTGCGGTCAGCGTCATGCGAAACAGCTGCTCGATATCCGTGAGGAACGTAGACATCACACTGCCGCTTCCTTTTAATTGTTCTTCGAAGCCGGTGAACGCCGACCACCATTTTTTTCCATCGGAGGTCTGCACCGCCTGTAAACGCATAGCGGTTCCGGCAGCCTGCATCACCGCTTCTTGCACATCTGCGGAAGGCGGCTCCACTGCCACGATGAACTGTCCCTGCTCCCGCATCCGTCTGCGCACCACTGTCAGGGCGTGTGCCAGAAGCTCTTCCGTTGGTTCCTGCTGTAATGCCAGAATTGCCTCCTCTATTTTTTCGTTTCCCTGTAAACCTTTATCCTTCTTCTCATCCATATCACTGATCGTATCCTTTTTTATTTGTCATTATCAGGCAGCTTTACTGCGTACCCCACCACGCACATCTATGCCTATCATACCATAAAAGCTTACGCAATTCCACTTACGTTTCCCTCCGCACATTTTCCCTCCACGCGCTGTCTTTTCCTTGACAGTGACTACATTCATTGCTAACATGAACCTGAGCATTTCAAGCTCAGAAATGAGGACAATCATGAATTCTTTTGACCCGAACCATAGGTACAGCGATGCCGCTAAACTGGCTCGTCTGAAAAATAAAAAGCTTTTCCTGTTCGACATTGACGGAACGATCGCCGTGGGCGATACCCTGTACGAAGGCAGTGCGGATCTGATCCGCTATATCAACGACATCGGTGGCAGGGCTTATTACATTACCAACAATTCCACAAAAAGCGGGCTGGACTATGTGAAGAAATTCCACGATGCATTTCACTTGGACAGCACAGAGGATCAGTTCATCACCTCCGGTTATATGACGCTGCGTTTTCTAAAGGAAAATTATGCAGAGAAAAAAATCTTTGTACTGGGAACTGCTTCCTTCGTAGCCGAACTGCGTAAAAATGGGCTTCATGTCACCGAGGTCTGCGAAGAGAATATCGACTGCGTGGTGGTTGCCTACGACAGTGAATTAAATTACGGCAAGCTTACGGAAGTCTGCAAAGTTTTATTCACCCAGGACGTTCCCTTCTACGGCACCAATCCGGATCTGCGCTGCCCCATCGACTTCGGCTTTATCCCCGATTGCGGTGCGATCTGTGATATGATCACCGCTACCACCGATAAACAGCCTATTTACTTGGGCAAACCCAGCAAAGAAGTCGTAAACTTATGCCTGGATATATCCGGTTTCACCCCCGAGGAGACACTGGTAGTCGGTGACCGTCTGTATACCGATATTGCCTGCGGCATTAACGGCGGCGTGGACACCTGTGTACTATTCACCGGCGAGGCACAAAAAAAGGATATTCTGACTCCCGAGGGGGAGCCGAATACCCAGTATCTGCCGGACTATGCTTTTGAAAATGTGCAGGAACTGTTAGATGCCTGCAAAGAATAAATTAAGAGTTACTCTCTAATGGATTTCTTCACGACACCGATTCCCAGCGGATAAGGTCCGGTGTGTACACCGATGGTAGCACCGATCTGGAAAGTGGGAATGGTGTCGATGTCGTATCCCTTCTCCTTCAGTCTGCTAACCAGTCTGTCCCTAAACTCCACGGCTTCTTCCTTATCGTAGCCGTATCCTATACAGATACTGTAATCTGCAATATCTGTCTTCTCCTCTGCCAGATATGCCAGCAGCAGGTCGATAGTCTTGTCCACGGTCTTGCGGCGGCTTCTGCCGATACCGGACGGGAAGATTTCGCCTTCTTTTAAGGTGATGATAGGCTTGATGCCAAGCAGGCTTCCTGCTACACTTGCTACTTTGCCGATGCGTCCACCATGCTTTAAGTATTCCATATTTCCGACCGTGAAAAAGATTCTTCCGGAGCTCTTGATCTCATTCAGGCGATCAATGCTCTCCTGATATCCTGCACCCGCATCTCTGAGCCTTACTGCTTCCAGTACATAGATTCCCTGAAGAACTGTGTTCACACAAGAATCACAGACATAGATCTGTGATTCGGGATATTCCTCTTCCAGAATCGCCTTCGCATTCAGCGCGGACTGCATGGAGCCACTGAATTTGGTCGTAATGCAGATACAGATAATGGGTGTACCCGCTTTGACATAAGGCAGAAATGCATCCAGGTAATCCTGTACGGACGGCATAGAGGACTTTGGATATACATCCGGATGATCCACCATTTTCTGATAGAATTCACGTACACCGATCTCTACCATTTCTTTTTGATATTTTCCCTCTTCAAAAGATACATAGAAGGGAACCACTGTGATATTCTTCTCTTTGGTAAGCTCCAACGGAAGATCGCAGGAACCGTCTGATATAATATGAAATGCTTCGCTCATTCTCGCATACACCTTTCTGCTTCTTTTCAAAGTTTAGCTTACCACGTTGTAGAGTAAAAAGCAATGCGTTTTTGACTTTGCATTTCATTTCATGGTATTTTAAATCTTTTTATGTAGTTTTTATAACTATATAAAAATTTGGATAGTTTTCCGCGATATTTGTCGATGAAAGGATGTCAACCTTTATCAGACTTTCGTTGACAATAGGTTCTTCTCCCGATATACTAAAGTTGTTAACCATTCATTCCTTTGGTTGACATTTTTCTGCAGGAATGACCCCCCTTTCATTCTCTGCAAACTGACAACAGCCCGGCAGAAAACCTGCCGGGCTGTTGTCAATCCTTATGCGAGCTTAAGTCTTTCGACCCTGATATCATGCTATATGGAGTAATCCAGATTCTCCAGTCTCTTTTTTCTACGTTCTACGAGATCTGCTATAGTCACGCCATCTACTACTTTATTCACTGCATTATACAGCTCCTGCCATACCTCCAGGGTCTCACAGGTATCGCAGCGTTCACAGATGTCCGCACCGTCTTCCAGACAGGCCACTGGTGCCAACGATCCTTCCGTCAGCCGCAGGATCATTCCCACCGTATAATCTGCCGGGTCTTTTGCGATGCGGTAACCACCCTGTGCACCACGGACGCTCTTCACATATCCTGCCTTATTCAGCACAGCAATGATCTGCTCAAGATACTTTTCGGAAATCCCCTGTCTGGCAGCGATTTCTTTTACCTTGATACACTCTCCATTGTTGTTCAATGCCAGATCCAACATGACACGTACTGCATATCTTCCTTTGGTTGAAATTTTCATCCTATCCTCATTTCCGAGCATCCTCCTGCTCTGTTTCACTTTTCATATCAGCCTGCTTATTCCAAAGCAGTTCAAAACTGCTCCGATCTTTCTATGGTTTCCACAGATTCTACCTTATTTTTTTCTTTATTTTTCTTTTTCCTATAGTTCATATAGGATTTGTGGAAACAACAGAAAAATCTGGAGAGCATCCACTCGAATGCTGTTCGGAAAAATCTCCTCCCATTCCTCGGAATGCTCTCCGGATTTTCGCATTACTTTACTGGCACTTCACCTTACTTGTAAGGGATAACGCCGCCGTTATAATTGTCGTTGATGAACTGCTTGATCTCATCGGACTTCAGGGTATCTACCAGCGCCTTGATCTTAGGCAGATTCTCGTTGCCTTCCTTAACAGCGATTACATTTACATAAGTAGCGGCTGCTTCGGAATCATCGCTCTCATACAGCAGAGCATCGTCTGCAACAGTCAGGCCTGCTTCCATAGCATAGTTGCCGTTCAGGACACCGAAGGATACTTCCGGAAGGGTTCTGGGAACCTGTGCTGCTTCCAGCTCTACGAAGGTGATGTTGTGAGGGTTCTCAACGATATCCTTAGTAGTAGCAGTCAGACCCACACCATCCTTCAGGGTGATGTAACCGTTATCCTGTAACAGTAACAGAGCACGTGCCTCATTGGTGGTATCGTTGGGTACTGCGATAGTTGCATTGTCAATGTTGTCTAAGCTGGTCTCGGTTCCGGGATACAGTCCGAAGGGCTCGTAATGGATACCACCGGCATTTACCAGATGGGTACCTTTCTCCTCGTTGAAGCTCTCCAGATAAGGGATATGCTGGAAGTAGTTTGCATCGAAATCACCGGACTCTACTACTAAATTAGGCTGTACATAGTCATCAAAAATCTGAATCTCCAGAGTATAACCCTGCTCCGCTAACAGAGGCTTTGCTGCCTCCAGGATCTCTGCATGAGGTACTGCACTTGCAGCTACCTTGATAGTGGTATCGGTTTCAGCTACTTCCTTGCTTTCTGTTGCCTCGGTAGTCTGGGCAGTGGTTTCCTGGTTAGCTGTTGTTGCAGCTGCCTCGCTGGTCTGAGCAGCTGTTTCGTTGCTGCCGCAGCCGGTCAGTGCGCTCACGGACAATGCTGCAACTGCGATCAAAGCAATCACTTTCTTTTTCATAATACTTCTCCTCCTAAATCTTTTGGTAAAAAATTTTAGTCTATTGAATCAGATGCCTTACATCTGCCTCAATCTTTTCGTTTTCCCTAACGGGTTCTCTTATCCAATTTCTTGGAAATCGTCATTCCGATATATTGCAGCAGCTGTACCAACAGTACCAACAATACTACTGTCACCAGCATAATATCGGTCTGGTAACGATAATAACCGTATCGGATCGCAATATCACCGAGTCCGCCTCCACCTACGGCACCTGCCATAGCGGAGTAGCCTAAGATTGTTCCCAGTGCAATGGTCGCATTCACAAGCAATGAGGTTCTGGATTCTGCCAGCATAACCTTCCAGATGATCGTCCACAGGTTAGCTCCCATGCTCTGTGCTGCTTCAATCACTCCGTGATCTACCTCCAACAGAGAAGATTCCACCATTCTGGCAATGAACGGTGCCGCTGCCAGAGTCAGAGGAACGATGGTAGCCGTCGGACCGTAGCTCTTTCCTACAATGATACGGGTCAAAGGGATGATCATGATCAACAAAATCAAAAACGGAATGCTTCGCACAATGTTGACGATCACATCCAGAATCTTATAAATGATCTTGTTCGGACGCAGTCCCTTCGGTGCGGTAATCACCAAGGCAATTCCCATAGGAAGTCCGAGTACATACCCCATAAATGTGGAAACAAGGGTCATATACAAAGTAACAAAGGTGCCTTCCACCAGCATCATAATCGTTGCATTATCCCACATAGTCTTTCAGCTCCTCCACTTCCAGTTTTCTCTCCTGTAAATAATGGATCATCTTGTTCGCCGCCATTTCATCCTCCGGCAGCTGTAAGATCATCTGTCCATGGGCGATACCGCCGATGTCCTTGGTATCCGCTAACAGGATATTAACGGGAGCCTTGCACTCCAGCACCATATTGGCGATCACAGGTTCAAAAGAAGAATTCTCGGTGAAAACAATGCGGATGCAGCGTTTGCCGGACATTTCCTTTGCCTTGGGATCCACCATGAACACCAGCTTTCTTGCAGCTGCGGACTGGGGTCTGGAGAATACCTCCTCCACAGTACCATGCTCTGCCAGTTCTCCGGCATCGATAATGGCTACATGGGAACAGATCTCCTGTACCACAGCCATCTCATGAGTGATAATCACGATGGTGATGCCGTACTGTTTGTTGATGTCCTGTAATAATTTCAGAATCTCCTTGGTCGTCGTGGGATCCAGCGCACTGGTCGCCTCGTCACACAGCAGGATCTTCGGCGTATTGGCAAGAGCTCTTGCGATTGCCACACGCTGCTTCTGTCCACCGGAGAGCTGGGAAGGATAAGCGTCTGCCTTTTCCTTCAGTCCTACGATCTCGAGCAGTTCCATAGCGCGCTTTCTGGCCGCCTGCTTCTTCACACCCACGATCTCCATGGGGAAGCATACATTGTCCAGAACACTTCTCTGCATGAGCAGATTAAAATGCTGAAAGATCATCGCAATGCCTGTACGAACCTTACGAAGTTCTGCCTCAGTCAGTGTCGAAAGATCCTGATCTTCTACGACTACGGTTCCCGTGGTGGGCTTCTCCAGATAGTTCAGGCAGCGTACCAGGGTAGATTTTCCGGCACCACTCATACCGATGATGCCGTAGATGTCTCCCTTGTTGATATCCAGGCTGATACCCTTTAAGGCTTCTACCTGATTATCTTTACCAATAAAAGTTTTTGTTACATTCTTGATCTGAATGATCGGTTCCATAAGTTCCTCCATTCCAGGTTCGTGCTTTTAAGGGAAGAAAAGCGCAAATTCCTTGAATTCCTAGTACCATGCCATACATTCTAACACAAGAATGCAAGTCTGTCCAGTTCTGCAAATTTCGTCTTAAGCTTCTGCAAACATCGGGGTGGACAGGTATCTGTCACCGGAATCGGGAAGCAATGCTACGACTGTTTTGCCTGCATTTTCAGGGCGTTTTGCGATCTGTGCTGCTGCGTACAGAGCTGCGCCGGAGGTGATTCCTACCAGGATACCTTCCTTATGAGCGATGAGGCGGCCGGTGGTAAATGCCTGATCGGTAGTAACGGTAAAGATCTCATCATAAATGCCGGTATTCAGAACGGAAGGAACGAATCCTGCGCCGATACCCTGCAGCTTATGAGGTCCGGGCTGTCCGCCGGAAAGTACGGGAGAATCTGCAGGCTCTACTGCTACGATCTTCACACCCGGATTCTTGGATTTTAAATAAGTACCAATGCCGGTCACGGTTCCGCCGGTACCTACACCTGCTACGAAGATATCAACCTTGCCATCGGTGTCTTCCCAGATCTCAGGACCGGTGGTAGCTGCATGTGCGGCGGGGTTCGCGGGGTTATCAAACTGTCCGAGGATCACGGCTCCCGGGATGGACTTCTCCAGCTCTTCTGCCTTGGCGATAGCTCCCTTCATGCCCTTGGAGCCTTCGGTCAGTACCAGCTCTGCACCGTATGCCTTCAGGAGGTTACGGCGCTCCACACTCATGGTCTCGGGAAGAGTAAGAATGGTTCTGTAGCCCTTGGCTGCAGCAACACTTGCCAGGCCGATACCGGTGTTGCCGGAGGTGGGTTCGATGATGGTGGAACCTTCTTTTAAAATCCCCTTCTTCTCGGCATCTTCGATCATTGCCAGTGCGATTCTGTCCTTAACGCTTCCTGCGGGATTGAAGTACTCCAGCTTTGCCAACAGTTCTACGCCTTCGATATTCTGATCCTTCAAGTAGTTTGTCACCTTTAAAAGGGGTGTATGTCCGATCAGCTGGGTTGCAGATGTGTAAATCTTACTCATAATAGAATCCTCCTTAAACCTGAAAATTGTGTTTGTTTTTATTTCCTACTTATCTGATATGGATTTTATGAATTTATACTATACTATTCCGCTAGGAATGTCAACTATTATTTTTTAAACTTTTTGAGAGTTGTGCCGTGGAACGGAAAATGGTATGATTTAGATATTTAAGAGAAGCAAGGAAGGATACACAGATCCATGGCAAATAACATTTACCGCGTTCCTACTATATATAATAAAATAAGAAAAACAACCGACCCGCTGACGGTCCGGGTACCGGGTTCTAAGAGTATCACGAACCGCAGTCTCCTCCTGGCGATGCTGGCGGAGGGAAAGTCCACGCTGCGTGGGGTATTGTTCTCGGATGATTCGAGGCATTTTCTGCAGTGTGTGCAGGATCTGGGATTTGAGACGACGGTGGATGAGGAGAGTTGTATCGTCACGGTAGAAGGACTGGGAGGAAAGCTTCCCTGTGAAGAGGCTGTGTTAAATGTGGGAAGTGCGGGAACGGCAGCGCGTTTTCTGACAGCTACGTTAGGTGTCTCGGAAGGGGTTTTTCACATGGATTCTTCAGAGCAGATGAAGAGGCGCCCCATGGATCCGCTTCTGTCCTCTCTGGCAGAATTGGGGTGTGAGGTCCGCTGCGAAGGAGAAGATGGGCATTTTCCTTTTACGCTGACCGCTCATGGGTTCGGACAGGATCATATCTCCATCGATATCGGGCACAGCAGTCAGTTTCTGAGTGCGCTGCTGATTGCTTCGACTTTGTCTTCGGAAGATTTTACGATTCAGGTAGAGGGTACCCATGGGATGGCGTATATCGAAATGACGCAGAAGATGATGGAGCAGTTCGGAGTCTGCGTGGAGCGTCCCACGCCGGATCAGTTCCGTATTCCCGCCGGTCAGCATTATAAAGCATTAGATTATCAGATTGAGCCGGATGTCTCTGCCGCCTGTTATTTCTATGCGATGGTACCGTTACTGGGAATCCCGGTCTGTGTAGAGCATGTGCATTTTGAAAGTCTGCAGGGAGATGTAGAATTCCTGCGTATCTTAGAGAAAATGGGATGTACCGCACAGGATACGGAAAAGGGAGTCCTCCTGCTGCCTCCTTCAGCTTTATCGGACGCCGGAACGCAGACTCCCGCTTTCCATGGTATCACGGTGGACATGTCCTCCTGTTCCGATCAGGCGATCACACTGGCAGCCATCGCACCGTTTGCCGACAGCCCCACCTGTATCACAGGCATCGGGCACATCCGTTTCCAGGAGAGTGACCGTATCCATGCCATCTGTACAGAACTGACCCATATGGGCATCCACTGCGAAGAGACGCAGGACAGCATCACCATCTATCCGGGGACGCCAAAGCCTTGTACCGTAGCCACCTACGACGACCACCGCATGGCTATGGGTTTTGCCCTCACCGGTCTGCGTGCAGAGGGCATCGTGATCGACGATCCCGGATGCTGCCGCAAGACCTTCGAGAATTATTTTGAAGTACTTGACCAGGTGATCGCGGAGATATCAGAGGGTTAGGCATATAACTGAAAAAGAGAGCATCCATGGCTCTATATTTCTGCCATGGATGCTCTCTCTTACTTTCTTTGTTCAGTTTATGCTGTTTTCAGCAAAAATGTCTTAGTTCTCCTGACCCTTTACCGCGAAGCATACGCCGGTGTCATCGGGCTTGTCCTCATCGAACGTATAGTCCTTGCCGGGCAGTACTGCATTCAGGATAATACCGGCCAGCGCACCTACTGCCAGTCCGGACAGGCTGATGGTGATCTCGCCGATATGGAATGCGATAGCGCCTGCTGCACTGTAGTTGATACCGATGGACAGTACCAGGATCAGAGCGGCGATGATAACGTTACGGCTCTTGGTAAAGTCTACCTGAGTCTCTACGATGTTACGGACACCGACTGCAGAGATCATACCGTACAGTACCAGAGATACACCACCGCAGGTAGCGGTAGGCATACAGCCGATCAATGCTGCTACCTTCGGAGAGAAGGAAAACAGTACAGCGAAGCCTGCTGCAATACGGATAACTCTGGGGTCGAATACCTTGGTCAGAGACAGTACACCGGTGTTCTCACCGTAAGTGGTATTCGCAGGAGCACCGAACAGTGATGCAATAATGGTAGCCAGACCATCACCTAACAACGTACGATGCAATCCGGGTTCCTTGATATAGTTGATACCAACGGTGGAAGAAATAGCGGAGATATCTCCGATATGCTCTACCATGGTAGCCAGTGCGATCGGCATAATAGTGATCACGGAAGTAATTAACAAAGAAGTGTTGCCGTCGGACAGTGCCCAAAAAGCGGTCTCATTCCAGTGGATAGGAAGTCCGAACCATGCAGCTTCCGCAACGGGTGTGAAATCCACGCGGCCTAAGATAGCTGCCAACACATAAGAACCAACAACACCGATGATGATCGGAACGATCTTCACCATTCCCTTACCCCAGATATTGCAGATTACTACCAGTGCAATAGCGACCACTGCGATCAGCCAGTCTGCGGAACAGTTGTTGATAGCGGACTGGGACAGGGTCAGACCGATGGCAATGATGATAGGTCCGGTTACGATGGGCGGGAAGAAACGCATTACTTTGCCGGTACCGAAGATCTTGATCAACAGGGATAATACCAGGTACAGCAGACCTGCACAGGCTACACCGAAGCAGGCATAAGGAAGCAATGCGGAATTGTCCGCACCGTCTGCCATAGGTGCGATTGCGGCATAACCGCCTAAGAAAGCAAAGGAAGAACCCAGGAATGCGGGTACCTTTCTCTTGGTCAGCAGATGGAACAATAAAGTTCCCAGACCTGCAAATAACAGTGTTGTGGAAACATCCAGACCTGTCAGCATGGGTACCAGAATCGTGGCTCCAAACATTGCGAACATGTGCTGAAGTCCCAGCAGAAGCATCTTGGGCACGCCCAAGGATCTGGCATCGTAAATGCCATTTTCGCCGAGTGTAGTCTTCTCGCTCATTTTTCTCCTCCTATGTCATAGACATGTGAACTTGTAATATTTGCCGCATAGAGATAGGCAGATAGTCATCTACCTGCCCACACCTATGTGACCTTATTAGTTACATGATAGCTTTTCATCGTTCCACAGTCAAGAAAAAATTTATTCCACTGCATGTTCTTTCAAAAAGTCCAGCCAGATGGGAATATACTGGGCCTTCAGGTGCACTCCGTCATAAGTATAGGATGCCACCATTCCTCCGGTCTCATCACAGATCAGCGGATTCACATCCAGGTAAAATATCTTCTCATCATCCGCAAGCTTCGCGATTTCTTCATTCCTGGCTTCGATGCCCTCATTGGTAATATAGTCTCCCTGCCCGGAGCGCTCCGTGGTCACCTTCATGATCGCCTGCAGGTAGATCACCGCATCGGGCTGCAGCTGTTGCAAATGCTGTACTGCCTCCCCGTAAGCCTTCATGAAAGATTCCACAGTACCGGTTCCCATCTCGTTAATACCGATCATCAGATAGATCTTGGCAAACTGTTTCTCGGATAGTGCCTCTTCCACCGTGATCTTTTTCTTCTGCCCCGGCACCGCTACTATTTTCGAATCGAACATCTTATAAATCGTAAGTCCGGTAGAGGCATAAAATGTGGAGGTCTCTTCCAATCCACCGTATTCATACATTCCCACTGTCCGGGAATCCCCGATAAATACAGCATCATCAAAATAGCTGTCATCCACCGTATGGTAGACCACTTCTTTTGGCAGTTCTTCCGAAGGCTCTGTCGGTTGTGGTTCCTCCGTTGTCATTGTCTCTGTCTGCGTGTCTGCCGATGTCTCTCCGGCTGCCGGTGTCTGACTTTCCCCTGTGGGATCTTCTGTGCCTTCCGGGACCGTATCCCCCGATACGGTTCCGTCCTGTTGTCCGGGTTCCGATGTATGACCCATCCGGGCACCGCCTGCCAGCTGCACACCCCTGTTATACAATTCCCGAAGGGGATCCGTATACACCTGCCAGTTGTCCGTCCATGTAAAAAACAGGACTCCCATAAGCAGCAGACTGATGGGAAAGGATAATTTTCTTATCCATTGTCGTAGTTTCTGTAACATATTTCCTATCCTATCCAGATTTTCTAAAAACTAAAGTACATAAATGGGTTATTTCCCTCTAATATAAGTCTCCAGACACAATACCAAAATACCGCTGCCAGCAATATTTTCATCAGGATCTTATCCTTGCCGTAATCGTACAACTTCTCGATTGCCGGCGTACATGCCAGCCCGGATACGGCTAACAGCCCACCGTAGGTAGACAATGCTTTCCACGCATCCTCATAGCCGCCGCTGATCCCCGGTACCAGCCACATCATTTTATCCAGATAGACCTGCAGCTGTGACAGATCCGTAATAGCAAAGCACATCCAGCTTACGGGAATGATCAGCCACAGATAAATGTGCGGCAGTACTTTCATTTTATGTACGAATTTTAATCTTCCCAGCTGCCGTTCCAGTACAATGCAGATCCAGAGCAATCCGCCCCAGCAGAAAAAGTTCCAGCCGGCGCCATGCCAGAAAGCTGTCAGCATCCATACCACCAACAGATTAAAAATCGTGCAAAGTTCCCCTCGTCTGCTGCCTCCCAGCGGAATATAGACATACCGGCAGAACCATTGCCCCAGTGTCATATGCCATCTGCGGTAAAAATCCCTGACCCCCCGGGCCATATAAGGTCTGCGGAAATTTCTGGGCAGTTCGATTCCCAGCATCCTGCCAAGCCCCATTGCCATCAACGAATATCCCGAGAAATCAAAATAGATCTCCATGGAATAAGCAATGGCTGCCAGCCATGCCAGCGGAGTGGAGATACTCTCGAATCCGGTTACCTGCACTTCATGCCACAGGATCCCTACGCGGTCCGCCAACAGCACTTTGGCTGCCAGTCCTAAGACGAACAGCTTCATGCCGTCCTCCAGTCCCTGCATAGTAAAAGTCCTGTTGTACAGGCTGTCTTTCACCTCACCATAACGGGTAATGGGGCCGGAGATCAGCTTCGGAAACATGACCACATAAGTTGCAAATTTTAAAAAAGAATACTCCCTATCTGCATCTCCGCGATATACATCGATCAGATAAGACAATATCTGAAAGGTATAAAAACTGATCCCCAGAGGAAGTCCCGCAGAACCTCCCCGGCACTTAAACCAGATCAGAATGCCAATGTTAATACTCAATGCTGTCACGAACAACAGCCTCTTGCGCCATAACGTCCTGGGGCTGCGCTTTGCCAGATGCAGTCCGATAAAATAATTACATAAAATGGAAATCATCAAAGGTGCAAGATTTCCTGCATCTCCCATTGCATAAAAGACAATGCTACCTATAAGCAGTGTCAGGTTTCTGTATTTATGCGGTGTGATTCCATAGACAATCAGGAAAATCGGCAGGAACCACAGCAGAAATTCAATACTGCTGAATATCAAATAAATCACATCTTTCTATTTTCGCTTTACACTTGTACTATCATAGTAGCTTGAAATGAAATGTATTACAACAAAACAATTCTTAATTTTAAATGACATTATTTTACAAATCAGTAATCTTTTTGCAATTATTTCAAACATCGTTTACAATAGTTTTCATACAGACAGAATATCGTCAGGAAAGGATCGTTTTCTATGAAAGAACAGTTATACACAATTCCCTTAAATGATGCCGTAAACGCCCAGGACGAATGTCCTTTCTGCTTCATCCACAGAAGTATCGAACAGGATCTGTTAGACTTCGTCTTAGGCTCCGGTTCCTCCTACATGGAAGCGGATATTAGAGAACAGACCGACAAGGCAGGCTTCTGCCGCTATCATTTTCAGAAGATGTTCGACTACGGCAATACTCTCGGCAACGCCTGGATCCTGAAAACGCACTACCAGCGTATGATCCGGGAAATGCAGCAGGAATTTGCTTCCTTCCGTCCCGGAAAAAGTTCTCTTCTGGGAAAATTCAAAAAAGCCGAGGGCAGTGAAAATACCATCGGTATGTGGATCCGCGCAAAAGAGGACTCCTGTTATATCTGTTCCCAGTACAAGGATACTTATGAAAGATACCTGGACACCTTTTTCTATCTGTGGAAAAATGACGAAAGTTTCCGGAATAAGATCATAAACGGAAAAGGCTTCTGCCTGCCTCACTTCGGAGACCTCTGTGAAGCCGCCGGTCGCAAGCTCTCCGATAAGGAAAAGCAGGAATTCTACGACTGCCTCCTGCCCGTCATGGAAGCGAATATGCAGCGGATCTCTGAGGATGTATCCTGGCTGGTGGAAAAATTTGATTACCGAAATAAGGACGCCGACTGGAAGAACTCCAAAGATGCCATCCAGCGCGGCATGCAGAAATTAAAAGGCGGATATCCAGCAGATCCCGCCTATAAGATGTCTAAATAGTTATCATTTTCTTCAAAATTATGATGCAAATAGGATGCTATTTTTCTGAAAACGCTTCGTCAGAGGGCTGTGTGGAACGTTCTGCCAGCCTTCTGCTTAAGTTCAGATACTCTGTGATCTCTTCATACAACATCTCTGGCTGAAAAGCATCCTCTAAAATCCTCTCGTTCATCAGTCCCTTAATGGTCAGTTCCAGCATTTTACGAAGTTTCACGGCATCCTCTGCGGAAGCATATTTACCCAGATCCGCTCTTGCGAAAACAGACTCCAGATAATCTTCCAGCTGCTGTTTTCTCTCTTCTACCGCCAGCAATGCTTCACTGACATTTTCCGTCTGCGCCCGGTTCAGAAAAGGCTGCAGATAAGGATAACCGCACATGGCATGCATTTTTCCACATTCCACCTGCTGTAGCAGAGCAAATAGATCCGTCTCCTTCGCATCCACCGCCGTAGACAACTCCAGCAACAGGTAACGGACGCTGTAATCATAGACAAATGCATATACACCCAGTTTGCTTCCGAAATAATGGAATAACAAACCCTTGCTGATAGCCGCCTCCTTCACAATATCATCCGTACAGGCATGGCGGTAACCGTGCAGTGCAAATACTTTCAGTGCGGCATTGATCATACGATCCTGCTTTTCTTTTTTTAAATCAAAAAATTTCTCATTCATATCGCAACATATCCCTTTTCATTTTACGCAATAAGGTTTATCATATAACTGTATGGACAAATGTATAAAATTCCGAACCGTTACATACACTACAACATGGAAGGAGCAACCCTATGGCTAAAAAATTTGGCAAATTTCTGCTGTTCACTGCAGCAGTAGGTACCGCAGCCGCAGCTGCTTACTACTATATGCAACAAAAAAACTCTCTGCTGATGGAATCCACCGACGCAGATGACGATTACGATGATTTCCACGAGGATCTGGACGAGAGCACGGAGTTCTCCCGCAATTACGTTCCTCTGAATGCTTCCGTTCCGGCTTCCGCACCCACGGAAGAAACCGCTGAAACCGAAGCTTCCTCTTCCTCCTCTGATTTCACACCGCTCTCTGGTCAGGCAGCCGATCTGTCCGGCGAAGAAGGCGAAACCGTCGAAGATGTGGAAGAATTTTTCGATGAAGAGGACGCCGAGGACGAAGAGCCTCCCGTAACCGAAGAATAATAGCAGTATCCTGAGAAGGTCTCACAGCCATGCATTTTGCAACCGGCGGAGGCCTTCTTTCATGTCTGCCTCATCCATACTTCCGAATCCCAGCAGCACTGTCGCTTTGTCCGCAGCGGATGCCACCATATTCTCTGACATCCCATAAACCTTCACATTTTCCGCCGCAGCGGCATCCAGAAGCTCTTTTTCCGTCACATTTCCTTTCGCCGTCAACAGCAGATGCAGCCCCGCATCTTCCCCGGAGATCCGGAATTTTTTTTGAAAAGGCTCCAGTCCCTCTAACAGCTGGTCGTGTTTGGCACGATAACGCATCCGCATCTTGTTCAGATGCCTTTCGAAATAACCGTCCCGGATAAACTCATTCAGGATTCGCTGGTCGATTCTGGATACCGTACAGGAATAGAAAGAACAATCCCTGCGGTACACCTCCAACAGTGTCTCCGGCAACACCATATAGCTGACACGGATCGCCGGTGCGATCGCCTTGGAAAAAGTACCGATGTAGATCACTTTTCCCCTATCGTCCGAGGACTGCAGGGACGGAATCGGTTTGCCGCGATACCGGAATTCACTGTCGTAATCATCTTCGATCAGATAGCGGTCCGGCTTTTTCTCCGCCCAGCGCAACAGCTCCGCCCGCCGGCCGATCGTCATCACCGCTCCGGTAGGGTACTGATGGGAGGGCATGACATAGGCCACCCTGACCGGTTCCTGTTCCAGTTTGTCCGCACGCATTCCTTTATCATCCATATCCACTGTCACAATATGATAGGCGAATGACCGGAAGATACGGTACGCACGTTTATACGTAGGATTCTCCATGGCAATTCCCACATGTCTCCCCAATATTTTCTCCAACAGTAACAGCAGATAATCATTTCCCGCGCCCACAATGATCTGCTCCGGACGGCAGTTCACCCCTCGGGAAGAATGCAGGTAACGGCTGATCGTCAGTCTCAGATCATAATCCCCCTGCGCCTCTCCCTGGGCAAACAGTTCACTGTTGCTGTCATTCAGGATATTTTTCGTAATCCGTTTCCAGACACCGAAAGGGAAACCGTTCATATCGATTCCATAGGGGGAAAAGTCAATCCTTTTTTCCTCGTCCCGGTCTTCTGCCTGTGGATCCCATGCCTCCGGTTCCGGCACCCTGCCAGTTTCCTGCTCCAGAGTGAAGATTCCCTCCAATTTGCATACAAAGTATCCCTTATAGGGTCTCGCCTCGATATATCCTTCACTTAACAGCTGGTCATAAGCATAATCCACCGTACTCCTGGCCACCTGCAGATATTCTGCCAAAGAACGCGTGGAGGGAAGCCTCTCTCCTGCCAGAAGCTTCCCTTCCCTGATTTCCTGTCGTATATGCTCATATATCTGCTGGTACAGACATTTGTCACTGTCTGTACGCAGCCGGATCGTCATATCATACATAATGTTTTCCTACTTTTTCTGACTCTTCAGTTCCTCCAGGATCTGGTCTTTCAACTCTCTTGCCTTGTCCTTGGTACGGGCATTGGCCGATGGAGATGTGAGGATTGAAGCCACCATACGGCTTGCCACATCGTATTTCTGAAATCTGGTGGCCAATACTCCGATCAGGAACTCCACCGTAATTTCATCCATACCGCACATGGGAAATCCTTCGGTCTGAAGCGCTTCCGTGAAGCCGGTATAAGCATTCTTCAGATAGGCCTCTTCCATGTTTTTCACTTCACGGAGACGGGCCATGTCCGTATCTCCGGATTCTTCCAGATATTCCTGATATCCTCTCATGAGCCATCCGCTCTTTAAGCAGATATAAGCCTTCTCGCTGGCATGGGCACGTTTTACCACCGCATTTGCGAGGCACAGCTTATAGCGTTCGATCGCCTCTTCATAGGTATAGATATCGTCATCATAGGTGTGCAGCTGTACTTTGCTGCTGATATTCTCTTTGATCAGTTTGGCATATACCTTGGTAATGTTGTTGAAATATCTGTTCAACGCCGCATATCCGCAATGGGGACACAGGATCACATCATATTTTACCGCATCGATTCCTTCGTATTTTGCACGAAGATCCTGATCCGTGCCTAAAAGTCTCGCCTTGCCGGTCTTCATGATCTTGGCGGGAAAATCTTCTCCGCATACCGGGCAGGTGAAATTCTTGTCGTAGATCAGGTCCTTTTCTTCTATCTTAGGTGCCTCGGCCGCTGCCTGTTCTTCCTTTTTCTCCTGTCCAAAAATATCCATATCCTCCAGGTTATCCAGACCCAGTCCGGCCAACCCGCACAATTTATCTGACATATGTTTCTCCTTTTCCAAACTTACTTAGGCAGTACATAAGAGCTCTTCAGAGATACGATACGGTTAAATACCAGTTCTCCGGGTTTGGTGTCTTTGCAGTCCACGCAGAAGAAGCCCTGTCTCACGAACTGGAAGCGGTCGTACGCCTGTGCCTTTGCAAATGCAGGCTCTAAGCGGCACTCTGTCAGAGTGGTCAGAGAATTCGGGTTCAGATTCAGACTTCCGTCCTCGTTGTATACACCCTTCTCCTCATCAATAATATTCTCATACAGACGCACCTGTGCTTTCACAGATTCGGTTGCACTTACCCAGTGGATCGTTCCCTTAACCTTACGACCGTCCGGGCTGTTGCCGCCGCGGCTCTCCGGATCGTAGGTACCATGTACTTCCACAACCTTACCGTTTTCATCCTTGACACAACCGGTGCACTTTACGAAATAAGCGTTCATCAGGCGCACTTCGTTGCCCGGAAACATGCGGAAATACTTCTTGGGAGGCTCTTCCATGAAATCGTCTCTCTCGATATATAACTCCTTACCAAAAGGAACCTCACGGCTTCCCAGTTCTTCATTCTCCGGATTGTTGACTACAGGCAGCATCTCGGTCTGTCCTTCGGGATAATTATCAATGACCAGCTTTACGGGATCCAGGATCGCCATCATACGGGGCGCCTTTGTCTTCAGATCCTCACGGATACAGTACTCTAACATCGCATAATCTGCGGAAGACTGTGCCTTGGAGATACCACACAGCTCTACGAACTTCTTGATAGATTCCGGTGTGAAGCCTCTTCTGCGCAGTGCTGCGATGGATACCAGTCTGGGATCATCCCAGCCGTCCACGATCCCCTGCTCTACCAGCTTCTTGATATAACGCTTACCGGTCACCACGTTGGTCAGGTACAGCTTGGCGAACTCGATCTGCTTGGGAGGATGCGGGTATTCCAGTTCTCTTACCACCCAGTCATATAAGGGTCTGTGATCCTCGAACTCCAAAGTACAGATAGAGTGGGTCACGCCTTCAATGGCATCCTCGATAGGATGTGCAAAATCGTACATCGGGTAAATGCACCATTTGTCACCGGTATTCTGGTGAGACATATGTGCCACACGGTAGATAACGGGATCACGCATATTGATATTCGGTGATGCCATATCGATACGGGCACGCAGTACCTTGGAGCCGTCCTCGTACTTTCCGGCCTTCATATCCTCGAACAGTGCCAGATTCTCTTCTACGCTTCTTACGCTGCCGGGATCCTCCTTGCCGGGTTCGGTCAGGCTTCCTCTGTACTCACGGATCTGCTCTGCACTTAAATCGGAGACATAAGCCTTGCCCTTTTTGATCAGCTTTACTGCTGCCTCATACATCTGGTCAAAATAGTTGGATGCGAAGAAGAGGCGATCCTCCCAGTCCGCGCCCAGCCACTTTACATCTGCCTTGATAGACTCCACGAATTCAGACTTTTCCTTGGTGGGGTTGGTATCATCAAAACGCAGGTTGAATTTGCCGTTGTATTTCTGAGCCAGACCATAGTTCAGCAGAATACTCTTGGCATGTCCGATGTGAAGATATCCGTTGGGTTCGGGAGGAAAACGGGTATGTACGGTATCGTATACACCCTCCGCCAGATCCTTGTCGATGATCTGCTCTATAAAATTCTTAGATTCCTTCACTTCTGCGGAATCTACGATTTCTTTTTCCAGTTCGCTCATGGTAATATCCTTGCCTTTCGTTTACTTAATACTGTTTTCGTAACCTTAATCTTACCACACAAGGAAAATTTTATAAACCTTTTTTTGCGATTCTTATGTCATCTCTTCAAAATTATTCAGAAGATTCTGCGCAGGCTCTATGAACATATTGTGCAGATCATCCTCACTGGCCACCAGATAATCTCCGGCTCTGCCCGTCATATAAGTATCCTCATCCCAGATGGGGAATATCTTTACTCCCCGCTTCAGCTCGAGGGCATAGATACAGAAAGCATCCGCAGGCATACCCATACGGACATATTCCGTCAGCAGATGATTACTGCCATCCCTGCCGTCCTTGACTCTCGGGATATATCCCATATGGCTGCAATATTCCTCCGGCAGGGGCAGATCACACAGTTCCAGGATCCGGTGAAATCTCCCGGCCGGAACCGGATGCAGCTCCCCGGTACGCTCCAGGGTGAAATACATATCCTGTCTGGTGTCGATATCCATCGTGCCGTCCTCGGTACGTATAGATACCACGTTTCCAAGCTCTGCCAGGTCCGATGCCCTCAGGCAGGCGATCGGCTCTTTCCGCCTGCGGTATTTTTTACCCTCTTTTACAGGGAATTTGCGTTCTTTCGCATATACGATCTCAAAATTGTCAAAATACTGCGTCATCCGGTTATTGAAATAAGCCTCAGAATGCAGGGTTGGATATTTTTCCTCATACAGCTTCATGCTGATGTAGCCTCCGGCCTTTTCCACATGGCCGCCGCCGGAACCGATCCCCTCCGAGAGATAATCCGACAATTCACTGGCATTAACCTCCCGGATACAGCTTCTGACGGAGAATTTATATCCGCCGCTGTCCTCGTTATAGACTACACAAGTGTTAACCCCCGCCACCTGAAGCAGGAAATCACTGATCAGTCCCAGCACATTGGGGTCACAGGGCTGGGAATGGATCACAGCGAACTGGTAATCGTCATTGTAATTACAACGTAACAGTGCCACCCCGGCGATCTCCAGCTCCTTCAGGGAAATATTGGAATTGCGGAACAGGGATACCAGATTCTTGTCAAAGTTCAGGCTCTCGCGCATATCCATATCCACCGGATTGGACAGCTCCGAGAACTGATTGGTATCCATGAACAGCCCATAATACAAAGCGGTCCCCAGATCTTTATTTTTCTCCACCGGATAATGCATCTCCTGAAGCATGGTCCACACCAGAGTCGCACAGCTGCCAAGATTAGGTTGTAATCGCATTTTCTCCGTACAGATCACTTCCAGAGGATGATGATCGATCACTGCGATCTCCTCTGCCGGGATTACGGTCACATTGCCGGCACCGTATTGACAGTCCACTGTGATCAGAAGTCCGTCCACCGGCTCCTCTCCGGGATGCGCCAGATATTTCAGCGGAATTCCAAGCTTTTCCACCATCAGCGTCAGGTTTGCCTTTCTCACTTTGTTTTTCCCGGCATACAGCAGTCTCACATCTTTTCCCTGATCACGGAAAAAACAATACAATCCAAACCCGGACGCTATCGCATCCGCATCCGGATTGTCATGGCACTGGATCGTGATCCGGTCATATCCCAGCAATTCCTCCAGCATCATTTCTCTGCTTTTCTCTGCCCCTCGTCTGTCCATAACTACGCTTTCCTCATCTTCCTTATAAAAACTATTCAGAACCCCATTCGCAAAATCGCCTTTTCAAGGCTCACCTTTTGCTCATGTGGTTACCTCGCCATATAAATCTCTAAAAGCCTGACCATAAATGGTCAGCTTATTACAGATTTACATGGCTCTGAATAGTTACAGGCAGGTCCTGTTACAGTCCTGCCCGCAAATATCTGTCTTAATGGTGGAACAGACGGATGCCTGTAAACGCCATCACCATGTTATATTTATCGCAGCATGCAATAACATCTGCATCACGCACGGATCCACCGGGCTGTGCGATGTATTTTACACCACTCTTATGAGCTCTCTCGATATTATCGGAGAAGGGGAAGAATGCATCGCTTCCCAGAGTCACATCCTGCATTTTGTCAAGCCATGCTCTCTTTTCCTCTCTGGTAAATACAGGGGGTTTTACCTTGAAGATACCTTCCCAGGTACCGTCAGCCAGCACATCCATGTACTCATCGCCCATGTAGACATCAATGGCATTGTCACGGTTGGCTCTGCCTAAGCTGTCTACGAACTGCAGACCCAGCACCTGGGGAGACTGACGTAAGAACCAGTTGTCCGCCTTGCTGCCGGCCAGTCTGGTGCAGTGGATACGGGACTGCTGTCCGGCACCGATGCCGATAGCCTGACCGTCCTTGACATAGCATACGGAATTGGACTGGGTATACTTCAGGGTGATCAGTGCGATCTTCATATCGATCAGGGCACTCTCCGGGATCTCCTTGTTCACAGTCACGATATTGGACAGCAGGTCACCATTGATGTCCAGTTCGTTACGACCCTGCTCAAAAGTGATACCATATACCTGCTTGTGCTCGATGGGAGCGGGCCGGTAGGAAGGATCGATCTGGATGATATTGTAAGCACCCTTTTTCTTCTGCTTTAACAGCTCCAGTGCCTCGTCGGTATATCCGGGTGCGATGACACCGTCGGATACCTCTCTCTTGATCAGGCGTGCGGTATCTGCGTCGCAGACATCGGATAATGCGATGAAATCACCGAAGGAGGACATTCTATCTGCGCCACGTGCTCTTGCATAAGCACATGCCAGGGGAGACAGCTCTCCCAGATCATCCACCCAGTAGATCTTCGCCAGGGTGTCATTTAAGGGCAGTCCTACCGCAGCACCGGCGGGAGATACATGCTTAAAAGAAGTGGCTGCGGGAAGTCCCGTAGCTTCCTTCAGCTCCTTGACCAGCTGCCAGCCATTGAAAGCATCCAGGAAATTGATATATCCGGGCTTGCCGTTCAGGACGGTAACAGGCAGGTCACTGCCGTCTTCCATGAAGATCCTGGAAGGCTTCTGGTTCGGGTTACATCCGTATTTTAACTGAATCTCGTTCATCTTATTTTTTCTCCTATTCTACGATATTCACTATTCAGAACCTGCATTCGCAAAACGCCTCTTTGAGGTTTCCTTTTTGCGCTCATTACACATTCTTGTTCACGATCTTAGTCTCGTATTTGCCGGTCTCGATGTCGATGAAACGAACGAACAGGGAGACTTTGTTGTCCTCATTTAAGCTGTTCCACAGCATGTCGGTAAATGCATCCATATCATCGGAGATCTCTACCAGTTTAGGCTCACCCTGGAAACTGGGCAGGGGATTGCCATCGTGCATGTAAGTATGAATGAAACGTCCCTCTCCGGGAAGGGGATTCTCGTAAGCATAGGTAAAACGCAGGCAGGAATCAGGGTTGCCGTTGTCACTCTTCAAAATGGACATGGCGTAATTATACTTGCCGTTCTCGATATGCATGATACCGGAGATTCTCGGTGTATAATTCGGTCCGTCCGGCTCGAATTCTCTGGTGCGCAGGGACTGTTCAAAGGTCAGCTGTTTGTCCATTCCCTCGTAAATAGTGTCTGTCTGGTCACCGTTGGTCACGATGGTCTTGTTGCCCAGGACACGTACCGGCGCATAGATGATCAGACTGGGATCTTCCAGTTTGGAAGGGTCGAAAGCCTGGGTGCGGATGCCCTCTCCTTCTGTCACAAACACACGATTGCGGCTGTTGGCGCTTCTTCCCATGATAAAATAAGCGGTTACAGCATATTTACCGTTTGCAGAGCGTCCGATCACGATACCTCTGCCGGGATAAGCATTGCTTTTCAGTTCCTGTTCCAGTTGTAACATAGTTTTTCCTCCGTTTATCCTTTAAAATAAAAATCCGCCTAAGCACCAAAAATAGACGGTGCCCAGGCGGTCGGCTTTCACTATTCTACACTCCCTGTGGGTAATCTCCACTGCAGCAGGCTGCGTTCCGCCAGTCGTGTAGCTATATCAATAGTAGCATGGTTCCCCTTATTTTGGCAAGGGTGTTTTGATGATTTTGTTGCTTCCGTAACAGTTCTGCCCCAAAGCCTTCATAAAAGCGTCTGCTGCGCAGCCGTCGCTGCTATGCAGCTCATCTTTTATTCATGTTTTGGGCGCTCCGCTCATAGAATAGCAAAAGTGCCGCTCCGTGTGCAAGCACCCGATCGTCGCATTTGCTATTCTATGGCTGAACTGTTACTTCACATATTTTGCCTCGAACGCATGCCTCTCCATAGGACGGTCAAAATAGTATCCCTGAATATATTTGACCTTCATGCCCTGCAGCACTTTGAACTGTTCCGGAGTCTCGATACCTTCCACGCAGACACTGACGCCAATGGTCTGTGCCAGCTCTGCCACCATCTTGATAAAGGACTGGGAATAGGCATCCCCCGCCAGATCCTTGACGAAGCTCTGATCCACCTTGATGACATCAATGGGGATCTCCCGGATATGGTTTAGGGAAGAATAACCGGTTCCGAAATCATCCAGTGCCAGTGAGACACCCAGTGCCTTGATCCGGTTCAGGATCTCCTTCATACGATCCATATCGTTGATCGCAAGACTCTCTGTCACCTCCAGTGTCAGATTCTTCGGCGATAAGCCGGTGTCCGCAAGCGCCTTTTCCACCGTCTCCACGATGTCCGGCTGAAGGAGCTGAACCACGGAAAGGTTGACATTTACCTTATAATCCGGATATCCGGTATCGTTCCAGTGCTTACAGCGGGTACAGGCCTCCGTCAGTACATAATTGCCGATGGGATTGATCAGTCCCAGATACTCCGCCAGGGGAATGAATTCCGCCGGTGAGATAAATCCCAGCTTTGCACTGTTCCAGCGGATCAGTGCCTCGGCTCCGGCACAGACATCCTTGCCGCCCTGAATATCGATGATAGGCTGGTAATAGACCTCGAACTCCCGGTAGCCTTCCACCGTGGCATCACGCATGTTCTTCTCCATATCCAGACGGCGTCCCGATACGGAATCATTGCCTTCCCGATACGTTTCCACACGGTTTTTACCAGTCTTTTTCGCCTCATACATGGCAATATCCGCTTTTTTGATCAGATCTGTCACAGAATCTCCTGCATCCGGGAAAGTGACGATGCCCATACTCATGGTACAGTAATAATCTGCATCCTTCAAAAACCAGGGTTTGCTGAAGATCTTCTTAATATCTTCCACAATATTTCCAAACCGGGGATAGCTGTCCGGCGGAATGATAATGACGAATTCGTCTCCACCCATACGGTAACAGGTATTCTCGATGCCATTGATCCGTTTCAATGCATGGGAGATGGATTTTAACAGCACATCACCGTACTGGTGTCCCAGTCCGTCATTGATATGCTTGAAATCATCCAGATCCAGATACAATAACGCTCCTTTTCCTCCGATCTTCTTCGCCTGATCGATCTGTCTCGCCAGATCCCTCTCACAGCACATGCGGTTATACAGTCCCGTCAGAAAATCTGTGTATGCCTGCTGCTCGATCCGGCGCTGGTACAGCTTTTTATCTGTAATGTCATACAGAGAGTACAGATTGGCTTTTTTGCCATCCACCCAGGCGATCTCCTTGCACAACAGATCGTACCAGGTCTCCTTCTCCGCATGATATACCACGCTGACAGTTCTGGTTTTGTCCTTGTGGATACTGGACTGCAGCAGGGCATCAAAATTATGATCCATCAGTTCCTTGGCAAAGGTATTCTTCAATATCTGGTTGGCGAACAGCATTCTGCCAGTATTCTGATCCGTTACGTAGATGGCACATCCCACATTGTCCAGGATCTCCTCCAGTGCGGCGTAAGAACCTGCCAGGGAATTTTTCTGGATCCGTCTGGTCAGGATACTCTGTAAGATCTTCACCGCGTCAGAAGTGAACTTGATCTCCGCCATGCTCCAGACATGCCCCTGTCTTCTGTGGTTCAGAGACAGCACCATATTGCCGCTCTCCTGTTTCAGGATAGGAAATATCATCACGGCTTTCATGCCTATCTTTTCAATTTCCTCAGAGTCAGGCTTACCCACACTGTCCGTAGATACCACCAGTGGCTTCTCTGTATGGAGAAAAGATTTCTCGGGAATCCCACTGGTCTTGTCAAAATAAGAGATCAGTCCCGGTGCCAGCCATTCACAGACGACATTCATCGTATCCGTGTCTGCCTGCAGCTGAAAAATCTCTGCGCTGTCTACCTGAATGTGCTGTGCCAAAATCTTCAGCCATCGGCTCATGGTCAGTTCAATCTGTTCATCGCTGTCCAGAAGCTGGACGATTTCCGTAGTAGCCTCTATCGTATGGAGATTGCGGCTCATCTCTTCCTCCGCATATCTGCTCCTTCTGCTCTCGGCTTCCGCGCTGAAACAGGACATACGGTCTCTGTAGATATCTGCACTGGTATCCCGCAACAGATCCAGGATCTGGTAAAAAGATATGGTATCGAGCTTCTTCAGATCATATACCTGCCAGTACAGAATGATCTGATTCTCCACACTGACGGCAACTGCTGCCACATGTCCGCCATCCGGCAGCTCTTCCACCACCTGTTCCTCCAGGGATCCTTCCTGTACTCTGTCTAATGCCTGCGCTGCTTTCTTCCGATATTCTCCTAAGATCGGATCTTCCCCATCCGGTCTTATCAGGGACTTATCGATGTACGGCTCTGTTATGGCTCTGCCTTCCTTGTCCACACAGACCGCCATCACCCCCGTCACCTTGCAGAACTCGTTCTGCAGATGCTGCAGGCGCTTTTCGTCTATCAATTCACGTAATGCAAACTCAGCCACTTTTTTGCTCCCCTGTTTCTCTGTAAAATATTCAGAAATTCCTTCCCGAATATTTATATTCTACCATGTATCCCGAAATTGATACAAGCTATTATTTTACATTTTTCGTTATATTTATTAAATTGCTTGAAAAATTCGGATCATTTTGTCAATTATTGCAAATACTTTGCATGCAGAAAAAGGCGATCGTAAGTCTGACCTACGATCACCCTTCTCATCTCTTTTTTGCAAAACTTATTTATCATCCACGCTGTAGTTCGGAGCTTCCTTGGTGATGTGGATATCATGAGGATGGCTCTCTTTCAGAGATGCTGCGGAGATCTTCACGAATCTGCCGGTCTCTTTCAGGGTTTCGATATCCTGTGCACCGCAGTAACCCATACCGGAACGAAGACCGCCGAGTAACTGGAATACGGTATCTTCTACGCTGCCCTTGTAAGCCACACGGCCCTCGACACCTTCGGGTACCAGTTTCTTTGCATTCTCCTGGAAGTAACGATCCTTACTGCCGTTCTCCATAGCCGCGATGGAGCCCATGCCACGGTATACCTTATATTTTCTGCCCTGGAACAGTTCGTATTCTCCCGGGCTCTCCTCGCATCCTGCGAACATGGAACCCATCATACATACATTACCGCCGGCTGCGATTGCCTTGGTAATATCTCCGGAATACTTGATACCGCCATCAGCAATGATGGGAATACCGTATTCCTTTGCCACGCTATAGCAGTCCATGATAGCGGATACCTGGGGAACACCGATACCTGCAACCACACGGGTAGTACAGATGGAACCGGGTCCGATACCTACCTTAACGGCATCTGCACCAGCCTCGATCAGTGCACGTGTTGCGTCGCCGGTAGCTACGTTACCTGCGATCACCTGCAGATCGGGATATTTTTCCTTGATCATCTTCAGACAGTTCAGTACGTTCTGGGAATGACCGTGTGCGGAATCCAGTACGATGACATCAACCTTGGCTGCTACTAAAGCTGCTACACGATCCAGTACATTTGCGGTGATACCTACGCCGGCACCGCAGAGCAGTCTGCCCTGGGAATCCTTGGCTGCCAGAGGATATTTGATGGTCTTCTCAATATCTTTGATGGTGATCAGACCCTTGAGGTTGAAGTCCTTATCTACAATAGGAAGTTTTTCCTTTCTTGCTTTTGCCAGTATCTTCTTCGCCTCTTCCAGGGTGATGCCTTCGGGAGCGGTGATCAGACCTTCGCTGGTCATGGACTCTTTGATCTTCTTGGTAAAATCGGTCTCAAACTTCAGATCACGGTTGGTGATGATGCCGACTAATTTTCTGCCCTCGGTGATAGGCACACCGGAGATCCTGAATTTCGCCATCAATGCATCTGCGTCTGCCAGAGTGTGCTCGGGAGACAGGGAAAACGGATCGGTGATGACACCATTCTCGGAACGCTTTACCTTATCTACCTCTTCTGCCTGTGCTTCGATAGACATGTTCTTATGGATGATACCGATGCCACCCTGTCTTGCCATGGCGATCGCCATGCGGTGCTCGGTAACAGTGTCCATTCCTGCGCTCATCATAGGAATGTTCAGCTTGATCTTTTTTGTCAGCCATGTGGTCAAATCCACCTGATTAGGGACTACCTGAGAATAAGACGGTACCAGAAGTACGTCGTCAAAGGTAATGCCTTCACCAATAATCTGTCCCATTTTCTCTCCTCCTGTGTTCATTTGATAAGATTTGTGAATGATTTGTTTTAGTAATATAAGTCATACTTATAAGAACTATTTGCTGTGCTTATAACATTTCCATGAGTTTAGCAAAGTTTTCTATGGCTGTCAACCAGATATTATAGATTTTTTCTCAATATTTTTTTAATTTTGTATCAAAAAAAGGATTCCGATGCATCCTGTTCACCGGAATCCTTTTGTTCATGAATCACTCACTGATCATTATTCACTGAATACCTTACGGGGAGCTACACTCTTAAGTACCTTCACCAGTTCCTCGTTGGGGCTTAAAATGATCTTCTCGCCACCTTCATAATACATAGCATAACGACCGTCCGGCTGAAGTACCTCGCCGATGCTGTAATCCTTCTCCTTCACCTGACGGTTCTTGAAGTTGTCCAGATGATAGGAATAGACCGGTGCAAATACTTCCATGCGGTCCAGGCTGTAAGTAGCTACACGCTTTCTCTTACTCTTTGCCATGATCTTGTCCACAGACAGTTCCTTATCCAGATAGAGATATTCATACTCCAGATCCGTGAACATATTCAGAAAATAAGCTCCCACACCCGCAACAAGAGCGACCGGCAGGAAAATGATAAACACAAACATTACCAGGCAGCTTAACACTGTCAGGGTGACAAGTAATACTTTTAAGATTTTAGCCCACGCGGGCTGTTTTGCTTTTACCAGACATTCTACGTAAGAATCACTCATTTTTCGTTTCCTTTTCTCTTCCTTTATTTTGTAGCAGGGATTTTCCGCGCCGTTCTTCCGTTCCTTCGGGAAATCTCTGTTTACGTCTGTCCGGATTCTGCTTCTCCTGACAATCGTCTTCTATTATGATATATCATCCGTGAAAAACATGCAAGATATGCCCGGATTTTTGGGGCGATTTAATTCTTTTTTTAGAATCCCCTCACACTTCCTTCATTGACTTTCGGATAGAGAACCTTTATCATAATTTTATATTTCACGCAGAAAGGCGGTTTTTCCATGGCTGTAATGGATGAATTTAAAGAAGAACGGGAAGCACTGAAAAACGGTACTCCCAAACAAAAGCTGGCGTATTTCTGGTATTATTATAAATGGCATGTGATCATTTCCGTGATCATCATCGGCATGCTCGTAAGCTTTATTTACCAGTATGTGAACCGGAAGGATATAGCTTTTAACGCTGTTTTATTAAATGCAAGTTCCTTAGACCAGATATCCTCCTATCAGCCGGATTTCATTACGGATTTCGCCGAAAAAGAGGGCATTGATCTCAATACCAGCGATATCACCTTCGATACTTCTATTCGTATCGTGGAAGACAGCATGGACGAGACCTCCGTCACTTCTACCCAGAAGCTGATGGTATATGTGGCAGCAAATGAGCTTGACAGCATGATCACGGATTTCAATTCTTTCCAAAAATATGCCAACAGCAGCCTGTTCTATGATCTGCGGGATATCCTCACAGAAGAACAGCTCCAGGCACTGGAACCTTATTTCTATTACGTGGACAGAGAAGTGGTGTTGGCGATTGAGACAGCAAACGATGATCTGAATACCGATTATACTCCGGAATATCCCGATCCTCTCCACCCGGAAGAGATGCAGGATCCCATCCCGGTAGGCATCTGCCTGACCGGCTGTACGGATCTGACCGACAACTATTACTTCCGCGGAGACGGTATCGTCATGGGCATCTACGCCAATGCGGAACATGCGGATACCGCAGTGGATCTGGCGGAATATTTATTGAGCAAATAGAAATTTGCAACACTGAACTTAAAAGGCATGCCCCGTTGCAATATGGGACATGCCTTAATTATTTTTCTAAAAATCCAGATCGCGGAAGCGGTTTGGTTTCTTGGGCTTGCGCCGCTTTTTCGCCTGTCTGATAGCTTCTCTCCGCCTGCTTTGCAGGTCCTGGTTCACCGAGCGGTACCGGGATCTGGAACGCTTTCTCCTGCGGCCAAACCGCCACGTCAACCTGGTACTACGATGTGCGAATTGATAGTTCTTAATAAACGCCCGGATCAAAAGTATCAGGAAGATCACTACAGCGATCCCCAGTATCCAGAAAAATACCTTGATCACATTGATAAATATCACTGCCGGACCGCCGGAGGCCGTATCTTCTTCCCCGGAAGCTGCCGGCTGTGTGGCAGCGGGAATACCTCCGCCCTCGTCGGCCGGCTCATCAGCCGCCGCTCCTTCTGTCGGCTGCGTAGCCCCGGTGCTGTCCGGCTCCTGCGTCGCTTCTGTAGCTTCTGCCCCATCCGTTGTTCCTGTGGTCTCGTCCCCAAACACACTGCTTCCTTTTTCCGAAGCCGTGAAATCTATGGATGCCGTTCCCAGTACCACATCATTGTAGGTATAGGTGATCACGGCAGCCTGCCCCGGCGCGGTATTGTCGTAGGAGATTGCGGACACAGCATCCCGGAACGTAATCGTGTTGGGCAGGGTAATACTGTCGTTTTGGTTCAATTGCAGAATCGGTTTGGAATTTCCGAAGATATCGTTGCCGCTGTAAAAAGCTCCCGCATTGTCGATATTATATTTCGTCTCCGTCTGAGAGATGTTCACTCTCTGGAAATTACTGAATCCATAGTCGAACAGAGCAATCGTATCTTCATAATAATTAGGGTTCTCATCCTTCATCACCACGCAGATCAGCTTCATGCCGTCCTTCTCCGCACAGGAGACCAGGGTACTTCTCGCCACATCGGTATAACCGGTCTTACATCCTACCAGGTAGGGATATGCGTATTTTCCGCCGGGGATCAGTTCCATCTTATTGACTTCCATGATGTCATCCGGTTGTCTCTCCGACGGCAGAATGTGCAGCATGTGCGTCATGGTCATCTTGCATAATGCTTCATTGGCAAAAAAAGCTCTGCCGATCATCGCCAGATCATAGGCGCTGGTGTAATGCTCCTCATTGGGAAGACCGTTGGGATTGACAAAATGAGAATCCACACATCCCAGTTCCTTCGCACGCTCGTTCATGATATCACCAAAATCCTGCCAGGTCGTCCCCGAGATATGTTCCGCCACCGCAAAAGAGACCTCATTCGCTGAACGGATCAGAATCGCATTCAGACATTCCTCCATGGTCAGCTGCTCTCCCGGCTCGATGGCGATATGGTTGCTTCCGGGGTCGATATCATGTACCGCATCATAGGAGAAATCCACGATCTCATCCATGCTGCAGCGTTCTGAAGCAATCAGGGTCGTTAATATTTTCGTAGTACTGGCGGGATATTCCTTTTGATGAATATTTTTCGCATATAAGATTGCGCCGGTATCCGCATCCATCAAAATTGCAGATTCCGCACTGATCACCGGTCCTGTAGGCCAGTTCGCCACTGCATTGGACTGCACTGCCAGTGACTGATTGTAGGCAATGTTCTCCTCTTTGATGGTGGTAGCCGAAACTGTAAGTCCATCAGACGCAAAAAGGCAGATAACGCTGATTCCCATGACTGCCTTCGTAAAAAGTGTTCTATATGATAAATGCTTAAAAAAACGCATGTATAAATCCTTCCTGATATATCTTTATAAACCTTTATAAAAATGGTGTATGATAATGCACATTCTCTATCATACACCATTTTATTTAAAAACCAAAGTGCTAACTTAATTTTTTTCGCATATGTTCCTGTCCGTCAAAATCTTTCCAGACAAACTCGCTGCCTTCCCAGATCATGTATCCATGCCAGCTGTCTTCCTTGGGCAGTGACACCGATCCGGGATTCATATAAATGTAAGATTCCTCTTCGTGTACAGCGCACTTCGGCACATGAGTGTGTCCGTGCAGCAATATATCCCCGGGATGCAGCGGCGGAAGCTTCTGTTCGTTATAGATATGTCCATGTGTGGCATAGACTGCCGTCTCCCCTTCCGCAATCACACAGTAATCCGCTAACACAGGGAATTCCAACACCATCTGGTCCACCTCAGTATCACAATTGCCCCGGACGCAATAGATGTCATTTTTACGGGCATTCAAAAGTTCAATGACTTCCTTCGGTGCATATCCTTCCGGGAGATCATTGCGGGGACCGTGATATAAGATATCCCCCAACAACAGAAGTCTCTCCGCTCCCTCTTTTTCATATGCCTCTAACAATTTTCTGCAATAGTATGCCGAACCGTGAATGTCCGACGCGATCATCCATTTCATCCTCTTTCCTCCGGGTTTTATATGAAACCAGCCACGACCGCCCGATGCAACAGGGTCGTGCACAACCACCTGTTCCGTCAGGGGCATGCATAGTCATCCATTCCAACAGGGTCACTTGACAAGCTTTCCAAGATAAAGTACATTGACAATACAGATTCTACACGAATCTGCAGCATTCATCAAGAAAAGTCATTAAATAAGAAAAATCATTAAACAAGAAAAATCATTAAATAAAGAAAGGTTATCAAATCTATGAGATTACGCAATATTACCGGCTCCCGTGAAGTGATCGCAGAAAGTCCTTACGTGGTACCGGAAGATACTTTGGAAAGCTGCCCCGGAACCTGGCATGAGATCTTTGGTAACGATCACCCCATTCATATCGAGATCGGTATGGGAAAGGGACGTTTCCTGCATACCCTCGCCAAATCAAATCCGCAGATCAACTATGTGGGCATTGAAAAATATTCCAGTGTCCTGCTCCGTGCGATCCAGAAAATGGAGGAAGATGAGCTTCCCAATCTGAAATTCATCCGCATGGATGCCGAAGATATCGACAAGGTATTCGGGAAGGGAGAGGTCGACCGGATCTATCTGAACTTCTCCGATCCCTGGCCGAAGGACCGCCATGCCAAGAGACGCCTGCCCTCCAGACAGTTCCTGGCCCGCTATGATGTGATCCTGAAAAAAGAGGGCACACTGGAATTCAAGACAGACAACCGTCCTCTGTTCGATTTCGCAGTCGAGGAACTGGAACCTGCCGGATGGCAGGCAAAAGTGATCACTTATGATCTGCATAGTGACGCTTCACTGATGGAAGGTAATGTCATGACGGAATACGAGGAGAAATTCTCTTCCATTGGCAACCCTATTTGCAAATATATTATTTTTAGATAATAATTCATAACATACTCATTCTTTGAAATAATTCATAACATATTGATTTTTTTGAAATAAATAAATCATAGTACACTCATTTTTTTGAAATACTTGTAACTATTCAGAGTCATGCAAAACTACGACCTGCGAATGCTTGCATTCAAGCAGATAAGAAGTTTTATATAGTGAATGTGGTTCTGAATCGTTACAAAAACTTAAACCATATCGGCTGCTTACATTCAGCCGGGAAAGGAAGGATCATTATGGAATACACTTTTACTGCTGCAAATTTTGAAGAGGAGGTTCTGCAGTCGGAGCTTCCCGTCCTGGTAGACTTCTACGCTGACTGGTGCGGTCCCTGCAAAATGATGGGGCCCGTGGTGGCCAAATGTGCCGAAGCTTATGCCGGTAAGATGAAGATCGGCAAACTCAACGTGGATGACAACATGGCGATCGCGCAGAAGTACCGTGTGGTAAGCATTCCGCATTTCATCGTGTTCAAAAGTGGAGAGCCCGCTGTAACCTTCGGCGGTGCCATGTCCGAAGCCGACTTTTGCCGGAAGCTGGACCAGGCGTTGATGTAACCTGAGAGTTAGTGAAATAGTTGTTCTAAAATCCACGCAGAAAGGGCTGCCCGCCTCGGACTCGGATGCTAGCTACAACTGTGGATTTTCTAAAGGAAAGTGGCCAAGTGT